>Ga0193706_1000102_pt1 | contig 62108 bp, 54 predicted proteins | sample U3c1metaG_FD_160130 | JGI IMG/M metagenome (GOLD analysis project Ga0193706, IMG submission 160130) | Soil microbial communities from a riparian zone of the East river system, Colorado, United States - U3c1 | ecosystem: Environmental > Terrestrial > Soil > Riparian zone | place: USA: East River...
GAAACAGGCGGGGCCCTCGGTGGGCACCCGCCGCACGATGGGGACGCTGCGGATGGATCGTACGCCGTCGATTTGCCGGCGCGTTCCGGCGTCGGAGAGATCGCCATAGAGGTGGAGCAGCTCGCGCAGTGCGGCGGCCCCTTGGCCGTCAGAGGCGTCGGCGAGCGAGAGGTAGTTGAGCGACAGATGGCCGACGAGCCGCCACGCGGTGTCGCCCCACGCGTGCGAGGGATGCGGCGCGGAAGGCCCCGCCAGGCAGCGCACCGCTTCGACGGGCGCACCGGTCTCCAGGTGAAAATCGGTGCGCCCCTCGCCGAGCGTGACCTCGAGTGGAAGATCGCGGTTGGTACATAGCGTGTTCACCGAGAGTTGCCGCAGATCGGGGTGGTAAGGACCTTCGCGACCGTCGACGAGGGCCAAGAAAAGCTCGCTTCCGCCGTAAGTGGAGCGCGAGCCATCGCGACGTTGACGCGTCGACGCCACGCGCGGCTCGCGCCGCACCGTGTAGAAGGCCGGCTCGTCGGCGAACGTCGTGCGTTCGTTGCACGCGTAGAAGGGAAGGAACTCACGCCGGATCTCGGCGCTCGTGCCATAGCCGATGACCTCGGTCACGGTGTGCACCTCGAGGTCCATGGGGCGCGTGCGATCGGCGACGACGTGATACTCGTTCACCCGGTCGCTCAAGTGAATGCGATCGGCGCGGCGCGGGAAGAGGTTGATGGCTGGCGTGCAAAAGGGGGCGAGGTGAGCGGCGCCGACGGCGCCTTCCACGACCGGATCGTGCCGATCGAGCAGGACGATGACGTCGAGTTCCTGTCCCGCGCAGCGCTTGACGGCCGGCCCGAGACCGCGGATATCCACGAACTGGTAGCGGCTCGGCAACGCGAAATATTCGTGCAAGAGGCGATAGCCCTGAAACGAGCGCGGACCGTAGGGCAAGAGCGCTTCTTCGTCGGCAAAGCCGAGCGGCATCACCGGTTTCTCGCCGACCGTTTGCGACCACGCTGCGTCGGGCGGGCGGACCACCAGCGCCACCGCGCCGGCGAGGAGCAGCTCGTAAAGACGCAGGGCCACGTGGTCTTGACCGCGCACGAAGAGCGGCAAGTTCTCCAGCGAGAGCTGCTGAAAATTGAGCTCGCCCACGGTGCGCAGCCTGATGCGCAGCGTGGCCTTGAGCGGGCGCTTGGTGGGGAGCCGGACGTCGCCGATGTCGCCGAGGTAGGTGGAGTGGGCGACGCTCGCCACCTCGATCGGCCAGAGCTCGAGGGCGTGACCGGTGCGGTACTCGCACGCGGTCGGCTCGCCCTTGCCCACGTTTCCACGCAGCACCGTGCCCGGCGGAACCAAAAACCCGTCGGTGAGGACTCCCTGCCGGTAGTTCGGCTGCATCTGCACGACGGCCATCGACGGCGTCGGCGCGAGGTAGTGCGGGTACACCATCTCCAGCATGTGGCTGGTGAAGCGCGGAAATTCCGAGTCGATCTTGAGCTTCACGCGCGCGGAGAGGAAGGCGAACCCCTCCAGCAGCCGCTCGACGTAGGGGTCGGCGCATTCGAAAGCGTCGAGTCCGAGCCGCCCGGCGATTTTGGGAAATTGCCGCGCAAACTCCCCGCCGAGCTCGCGTACGTATTGCAGCTCGCGGTTGTAATAGTCGAGCAGCCGCTGGTCCATCAGGGCTCGTCCCCCGTCGTCACTTCCGCGACGCTGACCTCGCCGGTTTCGAGATCGAGGTCGGTCCGCAAGAAGAGCCGCAGCGGCAGCGGCTGGGCCCACAGCTCGGCCTCGATGGTGAAGCACATGGCGTTGTGGCTCATGCGTTCGGCGTCGATGATGAGCTTGACCTTGACGGCCTGCTTCGTCAGCCGCGGCTCGAAGTCCCACACCGCTCGCCGCAGGAGGCGCTCGAGCGCCACCTTGTCGATGCTGGAAGCAGTGCGTCCGGCAAGATCAGGCAACCCGAAGTTCAACGTCGAGCGCTCCACCTCGGGGTAGTCGTCGAGGCTCTGCGTGGCGGCCAGGTTGACGGTGTTGAAGAGCCAGCTGAGATCGCGCCGCACGCTTTCGCGCAGCCGAGAAGGGGACAAGATGCGCTTGTCCCTCGACTCCTGCCGCTTGTCCGGCTCGTCGTCGGTGAGCCGGTCGAGCAAAGACGGCTGCAGTCGTTCTTTGGGCGTCAGCTCGGCCATGGGTCTTCTTCAGCCGACGCCGGCCCGGCCCGCGCGACATTGGCGTCGCGCGGGACCGCGGCGCGTCATCCCGCCTTGGCCGACGGCACCTTGGAAACGAGCCGCAGCGAAACGGTGAGCCCTTCCAACTGGTAATGCGGGCGGAGAAAGAACTTGGAGTTGTAGTACCCCGGGTTGCCCTCCACCGGTTCCAGCTGCACCTCGGCTGCGGCGAGCGGTTTGCGGGCCTTGGTCTCTTCGCTCGAATGAGCCGGGTCGCCGTCGACGTACTGGGTGATCCACGACTGGAGCCACGACTGCATGTCGTCGCGTTCGCGGAACGATCCGATCTTGTCGCGCACGATGCACTTGAGATAGTGCGCGAACCGACAGGTGGCGAAGAGATACGGCAGGCGCGCCGCCAGGTTGGCGTTGGCCGTCGCGTCGGGATCATCGTAGGTGCCGGGCTTGTGCAGCGACTGCGCCCCGATGAACGCCGCGAAGTCGGAGTTCTTCTTGTGAATGAGCGGCATGAACCCCGCCTTGGCCAGCTCGGCCTCGCGACGATCGCTGATGCCGATGTCGGTCGGGCACGTCATGTCGACGCCGCCATCGTCGGTGGGGAAGGTGTGCGTCGGGAGCCCCTCGATGGCGCCGCCCGATTCGATGCCGCGAATGCGCGAGCACCACCCGTAAAGCTTGAACGAGCGGTTGACGTTGACGGCCATACCGTAGGCAGCGTTGGCCCACGTGTACTTGGCCGCATCGGAGCCGCCGGTCTGCTCTTCGAAATCGAACTCCTCGACCGGATCGGACTTGGCTCCGTAGGGGCGGCGCGCGAGAAAGCGCGGCATGGCGATGCCGACGTAACGCGACTCGTCCGATTCGCGCAGCGACCGCCATCCGGCGTACTCCGGCGTTTGAAAGATCTTGCCGACATCGCGCGGGTTGGAGAGCTCTTGCCAGTTTTCCATCTGGAAAAGAGAGGGGGCCGCCGAGGTGAGGAACGGCGCGTGGATGGCCGAGGCAATCTTCGCCATTTCGCCCACCAGCTCGACATCCATGGGGCTGTGATCGACGTAGAAGTCGCCGACGAGGCACCCGTAGGGCTCGCCGCCGAGCTGCCCGTACTCTTCCTCGTAGAGCTTCTTGAAGACGGGGCTCTGGTCCCACGCCGCCCCTTTGAACTTTTTTAGATTCTTGTGCAGTTCCTTCTTGGAGATGTTCATGACGCGGATCTTCAACATCGAGTCGGTCTCGGTGTTGTTGACGAGGTAGTGCAGCCCGCGCCACGACCCTTCCAGCTGCTGGAAGTCCTGGTGGTGGAGGATCTCGTTGACCTGGTCAGAGAGCTTTTTGTCGAGCTCGGCGATGATGGCCTCGATCGAAGCGACGGCGTCGGACGACACCTTGACCGTCGTGGAGAGGGCCTGCTGGGCCAGCGTGAGGACGGCGGCTTCGACCTCTTCGCGCGCGCGATCGGTCTGGGGCTTGAAGTTCTTCTTGAGCAGCGACGCGAACTCGCCGGGCTCGGCGGTCGTCGTCTCACCGCCCGACTTTTGGGCTTCTTTTTCCTTGCTCATGGCGTCACTCGCTCTTGCCCGACTTGGCGTCGGGGTTGGGGGCCGAGGCTAGGGAGGAGAGCAGCCCCTTGTCGTTCAGGACTTTGGCGATGAGCTCCTCGGCGCCCGTCTTGCCATCCATGTACGTGATGAGGTTGGCGAGCTGGGTGCGTGCCTCGAGCAGCTTCTGCAGGGCCGGTATCTTATTGGCGACGGCGCCAGGTCCGAAATCCGCCAGGCTCTCGAAGGTCATGTCGACCTTGAGGTTGCCGTCGCCGGTGAGCTTGTTGGGGACCTCGAGGGCGACCCGCGGCTCCATGGCCTTCAAGCGGTCGTCGAAGTTGTCGACGGAGATCTCGACGAACTTGCGGTCGGCCACGGCCGGCAAGGGTTTGGCGGGATTGCCCGACAGGTCCGACATGACGCCCATCACGAACGGCAGCTGGACTTTTTTCTCCGCGCCGTAGAGCTCGACGTCGTACTCGATCTGGACGCGCGGTGCCCGGTTGCGGGCGATGAACTTTTGGCTCATTGGCTAACTGGCTCCTTATTGAACTCTCCAACCGCAAAAAGCATGGTCCGTGGCTGCTTCGTCACCCTTCGCGCTTGCCAGCGATGATCTCGACCTGCGACAGGCCATCGGGGACCATCTCCCGGACGATCTCGATGAAGCTCATGGTCGCGAGACGCTTGCACCGTTGCAAAAGAAGCGGCAGCGGGCTCGAAGGTTCATGGCGGGCATAGTAGTCGCAGATCTTGTCGAGGGCCCGTACAACGTCGTCTCGCGAGGCGATCTCGCCGCCCAGCGCGCTGCGGGTGCCGGTCCCGTTGGTGACGACGCTTTCGCCTGCCGCGCTGGAAGCCGCCGCCGCGGCCTTGCGTCGTTCGAGGCGCGGTCCCACGGCGCGATTGGCCTGGTTCAAAACCTGGGTGAGACCCGTCACGTCGGGTCCGGCGACACCCGCCGCGCCGGTGAAGGCGGTCTCGATGCGGCGCAGATGCTCGACCGCGTGGGTGATGGCGAGGGCCGTGGCTTCGAGCGCATCGTCGGTCACGTCTTGAAAAGCCGCTTCGATGGCGGTCATCTCCATCTTCGGCACATCGGCCGCTGCGGCTATTTCTCCCGATGCCACCGCGAGATCCCGCAAGCTCACCGCGCCGAACGCGCGCGACGTGACGAGCGGCGCCGAGCGCAAGGCGACCAAGAGCTGCGCATCGGACAGCAGCGCCAGCGCGCTGATGCGAATGGTGGGGTCGTGCTGATCGTCGGGGTCGAGCCGAGGATGCAGCGGCGCCCAGTAGCGCTCGAGCAGCCCGCACACCACGGAAAGGCCTTCGCTCAGCCCGACGAACCCGTGCCGCTGCAGCAGGGCCCGGACCAGATAGCTGACGATGCGAAGGTCCTTGCTGCGCCCGAGAAGCGCAGCGGCCTGCTCGTGCACCGCTTTCCAATCGGGCGGTTCGCCGGCGACGATGGTTTCCCCGATCTGCTGCTCGGGCTTGCCCTGGGCGATGCGTTCCAGCGCGGCAAAGGCGGGGTCGTATTCTAGATTCGTGCCGGTCGGCTCAGCGCCGGCGATGGGCTGGAGGAGGTTCTCCGTGTCGATCAACGGCATGGATGTCGCTTCAAAGGCCGCCCCCGTAGTGCCAGCTCCCTATTCCCGGAGCGAGCGCACAAAGGCCAGCGCCGGTCGGCTCGCGGGTTGGCCCGCAGGTTTCGTTTTTTTCCCGAGACTCGACCATAGATTAGAAAGGCGCCCCTTTGTCAACTGGGAATCCCGGTTGTTAAGTGAACCTCCCTTTTCCCAAGTTTTTGCGGGTTTTGGGGGTCCTTCCGCGTTCGTGCTAATTCACAGTTCGTGAGCGACCCAGTCGGTGTCGGGGGTGGCTGGTTCCCACCTGGGCACGAGCGCGCGAAGCTCGTCGCCGATTTGGGGCGCTACCTGGCGCTCTGGGAGCTCCGCCTGCGGGATCCGGCTGCCTCGGGTTCGGACCTGGGTGCGCTCCGTCAGCGGTCGGTGGACCTTCAAGCGCAGGCTCGCGCAGTCGGTTTCGGCGGCGTTGCCCACCACCTTTCCCGCTTGACGACTCTGATCCACGCGGGGGGACCTCTCGACGTCGCGTCGTTGCGCGCTGCCCTGAAGGATCTTTCCGAGCTCGCTTGGCAGGCCAAACAGGAGCTCCCTCCCGCCGACGGGGCCCTCATCGATCGGGCGCTCGAGGAGCCTCTCCCCGCGGCCGCCGGTGGTGCGCCCCCCTCGTCACTCGTGCCCCCTCCGATGTTGACGGTGCACCCCGCGCTGCGTCGGGGGGTGGTAAGCCCTGCCCCTTTCCCCGAGCCCCCGGCCGCCCCCGAGCCGCCTCGCATCGTGAGTCCCCTGCCGCCGTCGGCCCCAGCCGTCAAGCCGGACCGCGCTCCCGCGCCGGAAGCCCCGCCGCCGAGCGAGCGCGCCCGCCCCAACCTGGCGGTCCGGACCATGTTCCGCCTTCGCTCCTTCGGGCATCCGGTGGCCCCACCACCCCCTTCCAACGAAGCACCGCGTGGTCCTTCGGGGGCGCCCCCGCCGCCGGCGCCATCGCCGATCCTGGGGTTACGCGGGTTCTCGAACCCTCCGCCGGCACCCCCCGCCGCTCCGGGAATCGGAGCCTTCGGGGCTCCGGGCGCACCGATTTCGCCGGGGGCGCCGGGATTGCCAGGCATCGGTGTACAGAGACCACCCGAGTCGCCGGACGCGGCGCACCCGCGGTTTCTCTCCAACAGCTTGCCGCCTCTGCCGAACGCAGGGGAAGCGCGCGCTCCGTCGACGGGTGACCGCGGGATGGCGGAGCTGCTCGGTCGGGTGAGCCCGAGGCGCGAATCGTCGGGGCGAGGGCGGCGCGATTCACAAGGCGCAAAAGGGCTGCGGCGCAGAGAGATCCCCGGGTCCGTCTTCCCCTGGTGGCTCGGTGTTCTCGCGGCGCTCGGCGCTGGCGTGCTCGTGCTGGTGGCCGTTCTCTCCTGGAATCGGCTTCGTCAATCGCCCGACACGCCGCGTGGAGCGACCTCGGCGGCCAGCAGCGCAACCCCCTCGACGTCCGCGCTGGCGGGCAGCGCATCGGCGACCGCGGGCGCGGCCGCCAAGGGCCGCACACCGGCCGATGATGCGCTCGAAGATATCCGCGTGAAGGCGCACGGCCGCGGGGCGAAGGAATCCCCCGAGCTAAAAGCGTGGGTCGATCACCAGGCCGCCTTGCAAGCGAAGCTCCTCGAGACCGGAAAATGCGAGGGGAGCGCTGCCGCGTGCGCCATTCTCTACCGGGCCGGCGAGGATGCCGCGGCGTCGCGCGGAAGGATCGTGCCGAAAAAAACCTCCTCGCCGAGCAGCACGGTGCGATCGCGGTGGCTGGCCGGGCTGCGCATGCCGTCGATTCCCGTCGCCGACGACGTGCGCGTGCAGCGCATTTTCGAGCGGTACACCGACACCGCCACCGGTCGCGAGCAATTCCAGCAGATGCTTTTTCGCTGCGGCGCCTACCGCGATCACATTCAGGCCACGCTCATTCGTTACGATCTGCCGCCCAGCCTTCTCGCCGTCGTGTTCGCCGAAAGCGCGTGCAACCCAACCATCCGCTCACCGGTCGGCGCGGAGGGGCTCTGGCAGTTCATGCCCGAGGCGGGCAGGGCCTATCATCTGCACATCACCGAAGACGTTCTCGACGAGCGTCACAGTCCCGTCAAGGCGACCGAGGCGGCCATCCATTTCCTGGCCGATCTGTACGCCAAGTTCGGGTCTTGGGACCTCGCTTTCGCCGCCTACAACATGGGCCCGTATGGCCTCCACGCGCGCATGCACCGCGCGGGCGGTGAGGTCGGTTTCTGGGATCTGCTCGATGCCGACCTCTTGCCGAGCGAGACGTCGAACTACGTGCCCATCATCGAAGCCTTCGCCCTCATTCTGGAGAACCTCCAGAAACTGAAGTTTGCAGGCACGCAGATGCGCGCACCGGAAGTGACCGGCGATCTCGACGCGCCCCCCGGCACGCGGCTAGGGCTCGTCGCGCGCGCCGCGGCCACCAGCGTCAATCAGATCCGATCGCTCAACCTCGACCTCAAGGCTGACGTCATCCCCACCATCCCGGGGCAGCGCTTCATCATTCAGGTGCCGCACGACACGGTTTGGCAGGCCCGCGACGCGCTCGACGACCTGCGGACGCAGGGGTCTTACGAGGACCAGTGCGTGCCGGATACGTTCGACTGGGGCAAGCAGCGTTTTACCCCGGAAATGAAGGACGAGTGCCGCCGGAAGCTCGGCGCGGGCGCGGCTCGATCGTCGCCCACACCGTGAGGGGACGTCCGCCGCCGCGGACGGGGACGCGAACCACGCCCATGGCTCGCGTCCGTTGGGTACCAACCGCTCAGGCGCGCCGCGGGTGGACTATTGCCACGCGATGTTTTGCGCCGCGTCCCAGCCTTGGGTGACGGCCGCTTCGCCGGCCCCTTTCTCGTTCTGGGGCGTATAGTCGATCTTGATCTTCGTGAAGTTCAGCGTGACGTTCTCGGTGAGCCTGTCCTGACCTCCGCTGCCGCCGGTGGTGATTGAGCTCACCATCGTTTTCTGGAGCGTTATCTTGAGGTACTCGAGCGCCGTCCCGCCTGCTTTGCGGACGGTCAAAATGGTGTCTTTGTCGATGTGCTTACCGTCGCAGCACATCTTGAAGAGCGTCGGCGTCGCCTTGTCGACGTACTTGGTGATGGTCAGGTCCTGCAGCTGGACCTTGCCCGACCCGCCACCGCCGCCGATGCCGGCCGAACCCGATTGCGATGCGCCCCAGCTCCACGACAAAACGTCGATTTCCTCCTTGTGCTTGCTGTCCGTGGATTCGCCCTTGATGTCGCCAATCTTGATGAACATGTCGACGGCCATTGCTCACTCCTTTGGAAAGAGGCGCCGGCCTGCACGGCGGCAACCTGGGTCGAAAGAACTCGGTGGAAGTAGACCCACCATCATGCGCCCTACGCAACCCACCTGGTGACGTAAGGTGCTTTTGCGCGATCACCTTCGTTCGTAGAATGAAGACGACGCTCGGTCAAGGAACGTCGCGGGTTTGTAAAGTGGCGGCCTTTGGCCGGGACTTTCTCTAGTTGTTGGCGGCCTCCGGCCGCCGCGTGACGGAAGTGGGCGTCGGTTGTTGGCGGGCTCCGGGGACTTTCTCTAGTTGTTGGCGGCCTCCGGCCGGGACTTTCTCTAGTTGTTGGCGGCCTCCGGCCGCGACTTTCTCTAGTTGTTGGCGGCCTCCGGCCGCCGCGCGACGGAATTGGGCATCGTGACGGAAGTGGGCGTCGGTTGTTGGCGGCCTCCGGCCGCCGCGTGACGGAATTGGGCAGCGCGTGACGGAAGTGGGCGTCGGTTGTTGGCGGCCTCCGGCCGCGGTGTGACGGAAGTGGGCGTCGGTTGTTGGTGGCCTTCGGCGGCGGGAATTGGAAGTTGATCGCCGGAGTTGTTGGCGGCAGGGGATGTCGATCGGTGTATAAGCTAGGGCGCCGATGAAACGAGGAGGAACGGCCCAACTGTTGCGTTTGTCGACCTTCGGGGTGGGGCTGCTCGCTTTGTCCGCGAGCTGCTCTTCGCGTGCACCTGCCGCCAAGGAACCGCAGGCTGCCTGTACACTTCCGAACCCCCTTTTGACGATCATCGCCAGCGATCGAGTCAATGCGAGCGCGGGTCAAGGTCGTCCCGTGCAAGTGCGGCTCTACCAGCTGAAGAACGACGCCCGCCTGCAAAGCGCAAAGTTCGAAGATGTTTGGCAAAACGACGTGGCCACCCTGGCGACGGACCTCGTCAAGGTCGACGAGTACACCCTTTTTCCGGGCGAGACGAAATCGGTCAAGGTGACCCGCAGCCCCGACGCGCAAAACCTCGCGGCCGTCGCGCTCTTCCGCGAACCTCAGGGCAAGAGCTGGTTTCTCACGTACGAGCTCGCGCCGCCAAAGAAGGAGGCTCCCTGTCCGCCGAGCGAACCGCGCCTTTCGGTGTGGGTCGACCGCATGCAAATCGAGGATGGCCAGGGGCGGGGAGGGGAAGCACCCTCGGCCGAGCCGCCGCCGTCCGATCGTGGGAAAGAAGGCGCGAAGGGCAACTGAGATGCCGAACAAGCCCATTTGGACCGAAGGGCTCCTCATTAGTCAGCACCACTTCCAGCAGCAGGATCGGTACCACGAGGCCCTGCTGCGCGATCGGCTGTCGGCGGTCGTGCACTACAGCTGGGGTATCAGCGATCTCGAGATCGACGAGCGGGCCCTCGTGTCGGGCAACTTTCGCCTCAAGCGCTTTGCGGCAATTTGGCCCGACGGTGAATCCGTTCGCTGCGGGGAGGGGACCGACGAGCCGGCCCCCGCTCCTCGCTCTTTCGAAGCGCATTTCGCCGCCGATGCCACCAAGCTCGAAATCTTCGTCGCGCTCGCGCACGAGAGCGACGCTGCGGGGAACGTCGCCGCCGGCGAAGACACGGCGGGCCGACGTTACGCGCGCTTGGCGCGCACCGTGTCCGACGTCAACGGCGGAGGTTCGCCCCAGGAGGTCGAAACGGCGCGCCCCAACGTGAGGGTCTTCTTCGGCAACGAGCGCCACGACGGGTTCTCCACCATCCGCCTCGCCGAGCTCGTGCGCCGTCCCAACGGGCAGCCCATGGTCCGCGACAACTACGTGCCCCCCGTGCTGCACCTCAGCGCGGCGCCCTTTCTGCACAGCGGGCTGCACCGCGTGCTTTCCGCGATCACGGCGCGGCAGCGGCAGCTCGTGCAGGAGCGCAAGCAGCGCCAGGCGGGGAGCGTCGATTTTCATGCCACCGATACCCGCAAGTTCTGGCTCCTCCACACGCTGAACGGCGCCATCCCCCTGCTCACGCACCTGCTCGAGACGCCGCGCGTGCACCCGGAGGAGGCGTATTTGCTTTTGGCCGGTTTGATCGGGCAGCTGTCGAGCTTTGCCGCCGACGCCGACCCGGCCAGCTTGCCGAAGTTCAACTACCTCGAGCTCGGCGACGCATTCGAGGTGATGTTCGCCCGCGTGCTCTCGCTGCTCTCCGGCAGCATCGAGCAGCACTACACGGAGATCCCGCTCGAGCATCGCGCCGACGGAATGTTCATCGGCAAGGTGCCCGATCCCAAGCTCCTTTCCCACGAGTTCTTCGTGGCGGTGAAGGCCAGTCTCGCCGACGCGCTCGTGCGCGAGCGCTTTCCGGCCGTCATGAAGATGGCCGGTTGGAATCACATCTACGAAGTGGTGAAGCAAGCGCGTCACGGGGTGCGTGTCGAGATCGAGTGGACGCCCTCGGGGGCGCTTCCGGTGAAGCCGGGCATCCTGTTCTTCCGCGTGCGTCGGGAGGGACCCTTCTGGGAGGAAATCACCAAGACGTTCACCATCGCGCTCTACGTTCCGAACGAGCCGGACTGGCGCGATGCGACGGTCTCGGTGTACGTCGTCGATCCGGCGCACCTGCGTTGAGGGAGCGATGAGTGACGCGATCTATTGGCCGTCCGCCCCCGCACTGATCCTCGCCACCCAGCTCCCCTCTGCGGGCGCCCTGCCGGCTCCCCACGACTTGCGCCAGCGCATCATCGACGTCCTCGATCGCATGGTCGGTGCCGCGCGCGCGGCGCGCGTTCCAGAAGCGGAGATCGCCGAAGCGCGCTACGCCCTGGTGGCGTTCATCGACGAGCAGATCCTGAAGTCGAGCTGGCCGGGCCGCGTGGAATGGATGAACCAACCGCTGCAGCTCACGCTCTATCGGGAGGTGACCGCGGGGGAGAATTTCTTCGCGCGGATGCGCGCCCTCTTGAACCACGGCGGACACGAGTTCGCCCTCGAAATCTACTACCTCTGCCTGGCGCTCGGCTTCCGCGGGGCCTACGGCGTGAGCGGTAACCCCGCGGCGCTGGCGAGCTTCGCCGACGCGGCGCGCGAGCGCATCGCCCAGCGTCTCCCCTCGGCCGCCAAGCTGAGCCCGAGCGCGTTGCCCCGCGATCGCGCGCGCGAGGCTCGCGGCAACCGGGGCGCGCTCATCGGCCTCATCGCGGGTTGCGTCGTGGTGGTGCTGGCCGTTCTCATCGGCCTGCGCTTGTCGCTGCACATCGGCATCCGCGACGCCGTGCAAGCCATGCCCGCCAAGGCCGCCTCATCGGCGCACTGAACGCGAGAATCCCCGGTGCTCCTCGTCGCCATCATCTTCGCTGTCTTCCTCGTCGCGGGGAGCTGGCTCACGGTGTGGCTCTTGCCGCTGCCGTGGTGGGTCGGCCTCGTCGCCACCACGGTGGCGATCTTGATCGTGATTGGGGTCCTCGTTTTCCGCCGGGTGCGTGCGGTGGCACGTGCCTCAGCGCTGGAGCGCGAGCTCATGCGGCAAGCGGCCCAGCACGCCGAACAAGCTCGCCCCGATCGCCGCGCGGAAGTGCTGGCCCTGCAGGCCAACATGAAGCAGGCCATCGAGGCGCTCAAGCGCAGCAAGCTGGCCAAAAAAAGCGGCAAGACTGCGCTCTACGCTCTCCCCTGGTACGTCATCGTGGGGCCGCCGGCGGCAGGCAAGACCACCGCCCTCGAGCAATCGGGGCTCGCCTTCAGCTCACCGGTGGCAAACTCCCCCAAGATCAAAGGGACGGCCGGCACGCGCAACTGCGACTGGTGGTTCTCTCAGGAGGCCATCCTGCTCGACACCGCCGGCCGCTTCGCGACCGACGACGACGATCGCGAGGAGTGGATCGCTTTTCTCGAGACCATCAAACGTTGCCGCTCCGAAAGGCCGCTCGACGGCGTGGTGGTCGCGCTCAGCACGTCCGATCTCGCCGGCGCGAGCGATGCCCAGCTGGAGGACCTCGCCGCCAAGCTGCGCAGCCGGATCGACGAGATCACCGCCCGCCTGGAGATGGTGATCCCCATCTACGTGATGTTCACCAAGGCCGACCTCGTCGCCGGTTTCGTGGAGTTCTTCGGTGATCTCGGCAAGCAGCAGCGGGGGCAGCCGTGGGGCGCGACGTTCTTGATGGACGACGAGCGGCTGTCCGAGCCGGCGCGCGCCTGCGATGCAGAGTTCGACATCCTCATCAAGGCACTTCACGCGCGCATGATCGACCGTCTGGCGCGCGAGCCCATGCCCGAGGTGCGCGCGCGCGTGCTCCAGTTCCCCGTCGAGTTCGCGGCGCTGCGGGCGCCGATCGCCCACTTCATCGATCAGCTGGTGCAGGGCAATCCTTACCAAGAGACGCCTATCCTGCGCGGTTTTTACTTCACCAGCGGCACGCAGGTGGGGCGCCCCATGGACCGCGTGCTCGCCAACATGGCGCGCGGCTTCGACCTCGGGCCACTGCCGGCGGTGGGACGTGCGTCCGAGGGGCAGCCCGTCAGCTACTTCGTCACCGAGCTTTTTCGCAACATCGTTTTCCCCGACCGGCACCTGGCGGTGCGGTCGACGAGCCTTCTCCAGCGCTACGCCCGCCGGCAAATCCTCTACGGCGCGGGGGCACTCTTTCTGACGATGATGCTGCTCTTGCCGGCCACCATCACCTACCTGAACGACAGCGAGCTGGTGCGCGCCACGGCGCGTGATGTCGACGAAGTGACGCGCATCGAAAAGGCGAAAGGGCGCGGGTCGGCCGCGGTGACCGAAGCGCTCGGCGTCCTCTCCGAACGAATCAAGATTCTGGAGCAGGCCCAATCCGGCTTTCGCCTTCCCGGTCTGGTGGGATCGGCCGCGGCCGTGCCGCTCTACGAGCCGGTGCGTGCGCTCTATGCATCGCGCGTCCGCGAGATCGTCGACGGAGCGGTACGAAAGCAGATTCGCGACGAGGTGCGGGCCATGGGCGAGTCGACGCGCGCCGACGCCGATAGCTTTCAAGCGTCGTACGACACCCTCAAGCTGTACGTGATGATGACGGCCCCCGACCACCTCGACGCCGCCTGGGCCACGACCCACCTCGCCGACAAATGGGCGCGCGTCCTGCGCGGCGAGGCCGACCTCGACGTCGACAAGCTGCTCGGCCCCGCCCGTTTCTATGTCGACAGCCTCGCCGCCGATCGAAGCTGGGTCTGGCCGAGCGACGAATCGATCTTGGGACGCGCCCGCAGCCGACTTTCCCGCCTCCCCTTCGTGGAGCTGCAGTACGGCTGGCTGCTCAGCAGCGCCGAAGGGGTCGCTCCCATCCGGCCGGAAAAGATCTTCTACGGCCCCGCCGATCAGTTCATCGGCGCGCGCAGCCGCGACGTCGAGGTGCCGGGGCCGTACACCGCCGCGGGCTGGGAGAAGATCCGCGGCCTGCTCGACGGCTCGAGCCCGCGCCTCGTGATCGAGCCTTGGGTCATCGGCGGCGTGATGCGCGACGCCGACGAAACGCAGAAGATGAGCACCGAGCAGCTGCGCGAAATGTACTTTCGTCGCTACGAGCAGGCGTGGTCGGATTTCATCAGCGGCATCGTGGTGCAGACGCCGAGCGAGATCGGTACCGCCATCGAGGAGCTCACCGCCCTCTCCGAAACGGAAGGGCCGTACACGCGGCTCTTTCGAGCCGTCTCCGAGAATCTGCGCCTCGACATGGAACCACCCAGCTTGGCGGGCAAGCTGCTCGAGAAGGGCAAAGATCTCGCCGCGGCCGTCTCGGACAAGGCGATGGGCAAGGACGCCGAGGCGCCCGGCGAACGCAAGATGTCGCCGGTGGAGCGCTATTTCAAGTCGCTGCTGCGCTTCGGCTCGGGTGACGGCGGAGGAGGAAAAGGAGACGTCGCTCCCACCGGTCTTTCGCAATACCTCGGGCAAGTGAGCAACCTGGCCATTGCCCTGCGCCAGCTGGCGGAATCGAAGAGCCAGGCCACCACCGAGTTCCAAGCCGAGCTCGCGCGCACCGCGGCCGGTGTGGAAAGGCTGCTCAACGGCGTCGACGCCGGGACGCGCCTTTTGCTCGAGCCCCTGCTCATGAATCCGATCCGCGGCGGTCGCCAGGGGGTGATCACGACCGGCAACGCCATTCTCCAAGAAAAGTGGCAGAAGGAAGTGTACGAGCTGTGGAGCGGCAAGCTCGCCGCGCGCTACCCGTTCGCCGACAGCGCCGCCGAAGAAGTGTCGCTCGCCGAGTTCTCCGACTTCTTCCGCCCCACCGCTGGCGCGCTCTGGAAGTTCTACGACAAGAACCTGACCGAATACCTCGATCGCACCGGCAACACCTTCGCATTGAAGGCGACCGTCGAACCCGGTTCGCTTCGCTCGGATTTCCTCCGTTGCTTGAACCAGTCGAGCGAGATCACCGACGCCCTCTACGGGACGGCGCCCGAGCCGCTCGTTTCCTTCGGTCTGCGGATGCACTCGGTGGGGGCGCAGGTGAGCGAGATCACCTTCCGCGTCGACGGCCAGGCAACCGTCTACCGCAACGAGCCCGAGCGCTGGGTCGGTGCCCAGTGGCCCGGAAAAGCGACGCCCCGCGCGGCGTCGATCCAGGTGAAAGGGGCGGGTTTTACCGACGAGATCGCGCGTAGCGGTGATTTCGGCTTCTTCCGCCTGCTCGCGGCGAGCGGAGGGCTGAAAGGAGCCGCCGCCGATGGGTCGCTGGTGGCAAACTTCAGCTTGACCCGCCCGGGGCTTGCGTCGGTGCCGGTCGACTTTCGCCCCGCCAAGGCCGTACACCCCTTTCACGCGGACTTTTTCCGGCGGCTCAAGTGTCCCGCCGAAGTGTTGCAAGAGGCCGGCCCACGCCCGGAGAACCCGCGGCCTCACAGGGCGCACGTCCGATGACGGAGCTCGGCGCGGCGGCCGTCGGCGTCTTCGGCAAAGTGCCGTGGCGTGCCGAATACCTCAGGATGCGCTGGGACGGCGAGCCCTTCACGAGCTTCGATGCTTGGCTCACGAACAACGTGGAGTGGGCCGCCCTGCACGCGAGCGCCGCTTTTGCCGCGGCGTCGCGCGAGGGCGGCGTGAATGCGTTCGTTTTTCGCCCCAAGAACGGACATGGCGCGCTCGGCGGCGCGATCGTCGCCAGCGCCGACAGCGCGGGACGAAGTTTCCCCTTGACCGTCGCGGCCTCTTTGGCGGGACCGGCCGCCGAGCTTGCCTCTTGCCCTGAGCTGCTCCCCCTCGTTCTCGAGGACTTTTGGCAGCTGGCGAGCGACGTGGCGGTCGCGGTGCAATCCTCCGGTTCCGTCGAACGAGCGGCGAGCGTCGCCCCGTCCGGTTTCTCTTGGGAGCTCGCTGCGTCGCAAGCCCGCGCCGCCTATGCGGAATGGGCAGCGTCCCTGCCGCTCGGTGATCTATGTACGCTCGTCTTCGGCGCCGACGGGCCCTCTATCGCCGCCGGCACCGTTCGCTTCGTGGTGGAAGCGGTGCGGCCCATGCGCGGCGTGGAGCGCCCGCGGACGCCGTTGACGCTGCGTCTGCCGCTCGGTAGAGCGGGCGGAGCCGCGGTATGTTTCTGGGTCGACCTCGTGAGGCGGGCGGCCGCGTGGCGCGCGACGATCCCGAGCTTTTTCTGGTCCCACGACGGCGCGGCGGGCAGCCTGTGGCTTTACCTCGGCGATCCGCCCCAAGGTACGCTCGTCGATCTGTGGGTGCCCGGTTCCCCGCGCGGCGAGCTCTGTGACCTCACCACGCCGTTGTCGAGCCAGCAGCTCGGTGCGATTGCCGAGCTCGGGCCCGCCCTCGCTCGCTGCTTCGACGGTGACGCCCGTGTGGCCGACCTGGTCGCCGCAGCGGGCGCCTAGGCGAGGTCCGCCCGCATGGTGCTAATATCGAACGAGTGCCTCGCGGATTCATTTTGCATCTTCAAACGCTCGACAACTCGCCGGTAGGCGAAAGACGAGCGTCCTCTCTGCCCATTCGCATCGGCCGCAATCCGCTGAACGACTGCCAGGTCAGCCAGAACTTCATCTCCGATTTCCACGCCATCGTCGAAGAGGTGAGCGGGCGCATCTCCGTGCGCGACCTCAACAGCAAAAATGGCATCTTCGTGCGCACCGCGCGCAGCGGCGCGCCGACGCGTGTGGCATCGCAAGCATCGGTCGATCTGGCCACGTACGACTACGAGTTTTTCGTGGGACCCTTTCTGCGTGTGAAGCTCGAGTTCGTGGAGACCGACTCGGATTTTCCGCGTGACCCGCGCTCGGTGGGTCCCAACGTGCTCGGTCGCATGCTCGACGTCGGATTGGGAACGCCGCCGAACCTGTCGTCGCCTCCTCCGTTCAGCCCCGGTGGGCCGCCGCACTTCGCGCCCCATGGGAGCGCCCCTGCCGGGGGAGGCGCTCCCGGCGGGCTGCCCTCGCTCCCCAACATGTCCCCGCTTCCGCCGTTCGATCCGTCGCGCGGAGGAGGCATGGCGCCGATGAGCGGACCTGCCGCGTACGCCCCGCCGGGGCACGCGCCGTCACCGGGGCCTCCCCCGTACGGTCCCCCCGCCTACGGACCGCCGGGGCAACCGCCGGGGCAACCGCCGATGCCTCCGCCCCCCGGCTACGGTGCCCAGCCCCACGCGCCGTACGGAGCTCCACCCGCTCCGCTGGCGGGATCCCCCGCCGGTTTCGCCGGGACAGGTCACATCGCCCTCGGCATGGAAGCGCTGGCGCTGCAGGGCCTCCGCGAGCTGACGGCGTCGCTCGTGCCCGGCGTGCCGCTCGAAACGACGGGCGACGTCGCCAGGCTCATCACCAAGCTGCACGACACCGTGGAAGTGTTTTGCCGTTGCTTCATCCCGCTGCGGGAAGGTTACGCGCAGTTCGTCTCGCAGATGGACCTCCAGCGGGCGGCCATGCAGCGGAGCATGAACCGATCGCGCAGCTACATGGCCATCGAGTCCGCCAAAAATCCAGGCGCGGTGGCGATGGCCCTCTTGCATTGGCGCGAGCCGTCGTTCGACGCCCCCAAAGCCATCGAAGGAATTTTCGCCGACCTGATGATCCACCAAGTTGCGCTCCTCGACGGCGTCATGCAAGGCGTGCGCGCGCTGCTCGATGAGCTCTCACCGGAGAACATCGAGAAGATGCTGGAGGGGCGCGAATCGCGGGGACCGCTCGGGCTGCACTTGTCGATGGGGCGTTACAAAGCAGTGTGGGAAATCTACCGCGAGCGCTTCGAGCAAATCTCCGAGGAGAAGCAGGCCTTCTCGCACATCTTCGGTCCCGAGTTCACCGAAGCTTATCGCGAGTACCGTCGTCGCCGCACCCATCCGAGCGGTAACACCTGATAGCGTCGCGCGACGCGAGGCGACACGAGGGAGTTTGGGCGTTCGTGCCCCATCGGCCTTGCACTAGCCCTAATCCTATTGCGATTCGAGCGACGGCGAGGCTAATGTGCGCGGCGTGCGAAACCGAGCGAAGACATTGAACCGCCGAAAGAGGATGGGGAGTCTGCTGGTCGCCAGTGCGGCCCTCACGATCGCCATGTCGATCGCTGCGCCGGCGCGCGCTCAGAGTCGGACCGTACCTCCAGAGCGGAGCGCGGCCTGGAACGACGCGACGACGATCTTGGCCCTCTCCGCCCTCGGCCTCGAGCTGGTGATGCCGCGCGTTTTCTACGCCGATCCCGAAGTGACGGCGGGCTGGAAGGCGCGCTGGCACATCTCCGTCTTCGCGCCGATCATGACGCTGGCCACGCTCACCCTCGTCAACGAGCACCATCTGAAAAGCTCCTTCGCGTCGCCGCTGCCAGGATGCGACGACACCAACCCCTACGACTATCGTTGTCAGGGGTACGGCATGTTCTCCAGCCAGTCGTTTCTCGCGTTCAGCGCGCTCGGACAGGGCACCGGCGTCTTTCTCGGTGACACGCTGAAGTGGAGCGACGGGCGTTTCAACGCCGGCGCGTTCACCGGTGAAGTCGGGATTCCGCTCGTGCTCGCCGTGATCACCGCGGTCGGGCGCACCTCGGGCGATCTCGAGACGGGTGGTCAGGTCTGGGCCAGCGCTGGTGTCGGCGCGGTGATCGGCCTCGGAACCGGACTCGCGTACTCCCTCATGCAGCGCCCCGAGTGCGGTTACAGCGGAAGCCTGCTCTGTTGGTAACGCGCGTTTAGCGCGCAGGCGGCGGTGGAGGTGGAGGTGCGGGACTCGCCGGCGGCGCTTTTCCTCCGCCCGTGACCTGTGACCACAGCGACTCGGTGCTGGCGACGAACGCAGAGCGATTCGACAAGGAAAAGGTCCGCTCGAGGTCAGACTTGCGGATCTCTCCCTGGGCCGCGTCGCGGACGACGATTTGCTCGACGACGCGAATGGATCGCTCCTGGAAAACGGGCGCTGCGGTCAGTCGGTATTGCGCGTTGCCGCTCACACCCGCGGCGGGCCCATACATGATGCGGTCGATCGCGAACCGCGCCCCCGGCACGAGCTCGCCGCTTCTCATCAAATAGGCGGTGAGCATCGTCTCGCATGGCTGGTTCGGTTTGACCCCCGTGCACCCTTCGTCGGTCGCCGTGACCAGGATCTCCGGACCGAGCCGCTCGAACGCAAAACGCGTCCGCGCAGGGTTCGCGCGATGCATTCCCACCGCGTAAACCTCGGCATACGCCTCCTTGGCACGCATGAGCGCGAGGAGCCCGGCCGCGTCGCCACCGGTCAAGCGATGGGTGCGCAGCCACACGATCTTGAACCCGTCGGGTCCCGGGGTAACGGTGGCGTCCCCCTCGCCGACCTTCACCGGCCCGGTGCGCGGACCTTCCACCTGGAGCAGCTCGGGACCGCCGAGCAGCTGCCGGCCGGAGCAATCGGCCGACGTTCGATCGACCGTCCCCGCGCTGGCATCGAAGCTCGGCAGGAGCGTCGACCAATAGTCTTCCGGTTTGAGCGTGGCCATGACGCCGATCGAGCCGTGGCGCGGAAGCGGTTTCAGGCAAATCGGCACCGGCACCGTGCGACGCGCGCCATCTTCGAGCTTCGACGATTCCACCGCCCCTGCGCACGAAGCGAGCGCCAAGGCGCCCCATACCGCCAGCGTGCCACGGGCCATCATCAGAGCACCTCCAGCGTGCCGACCACGCGCGCCAGCTCGGCGTCGATGGCGGACAGGTCTTCACCATCGTGCACGATCTGGACGATGACGATGCGGTTCTCGCCGCGCAGCACGATCTCGCGCGACCTGCTGATGAGCGGCCGCTTGGCGGCCTCCACTTTGCGTTCGATGGAGTACGCCCGTCCCTGACCGCGCCATGTCGCCACCGGCACGCGCCGCCCCACCGCCTTGGCTCCCACCGAGGCGACGTCGTCTTCGTAGCGCGTGAGGACGTCGCGCCACAGATCGCCGGGTGAATCCGGTCGTTCGTAGATGCCGAACGAATAGGCCCGCGGCGAGGTGTATTGAATGTAGGCGCGGGCGGGCTCGTTGCTCGCCTCGCGGATCGTCCAGTCCTTCGGTCGCGACAAATGAACGCCGCCGCGCACGATGGTGACGCCGATGTACTCGGGGTTGGGCTGCTTCTCCGCCCAATCGAGCGGCGGATAACGCTGCTCGAACTGCGCCGCCGTGTTGCCCGGACCGGCCGACGACCAATCGTAGAATGTCCGGTTACGGGCGGCTGTATCGGGCGCGCCACCACAGCCCGCGAGCCAGCATGCCATCGAGAAGAGGAGGGGACGGTGCAAAGCCGGGCGAGCCTACCAACGCGAGCAACCAGTGGCAACGGTGTGCGGACCGCCGCGGACCGCCGCGGACCGCCGTTGCGCGCGCGGCGAGATGCCGTGGCCACGCGCGGCACGCCGGGGGCGTGTCCATCGCTCGGGGCGGGCCCGTTGTCGGCAGTCGCGGAACAACCGGGTTTTTTCCGGGCCGGACTTGAGGTAAGCACGGGCGAGGCGTATGCGCTCCCCTCGTTACCGATTTGCCATCCTGCTCGCTCTGCCTCTCGCCGGGCTCGCGTGCAGCAGCCCGGTTTTGCGCATGACCAGCGGCACGGACTGGCACAGCTTCGTGCGCCATCGCAGCGGGGGCCCCGCCACGTCCGAGCTCGACGCCATCCGCTTTCGCGGCGGACTCTGCGATGCCGACGAGCTTCGACCCGAGTATGCCCGTCTCGACGAAGGGAGCCTCGTCCGCTTCTTCGAGCGCCAGCACATCGACGTGCGCATCGAGCGCCCCCGCGCCGACCTCATGTACCTGAACATCGGGGGCGCCGGCACCGAGCGACCCGTGCGCCTGCGCGTCGCCATCCTGGCCTCCGCCGACGACGCGGGCCGCGAGCTCCACGAAGGTATCCTCCAGCATGGGCCCGGCTCGTGGGGCGTACGGCGCTCGAACCTTGCCGTGCTCGGGCCGGTCGGATCGCCGGGCGACGACATCGCCTTCGCCGGCGTGACCAAGCTCGCCTGCTGGGGCGTCTTCACCATCGCCGGCACCGACGACACCTTCGTCGTCCCGGGCGGGTACGCGGAACTTTAGCGCATCAGGATCCCATCAAGGATCGGGGCCAGGGCGTAAAGGAAGTATAAGTTTTTCCTGAAATAAGATTCATTACGCTAGGTTGGCGCGGTCGCGCCGCGATCGTTCGGCGCTTGTCCGTACCGATGACGCTTGCTACGACGATGTCGGCGTCGCGCGGACTCAGCGGACAACGCATCTTTGGCGGGTCGCTTGGAATGGTCATCCGACGCCAGGAGAATGACCGTGCGCCGACGATTGCGGCATCTGATCTTTGGCGCTCCCAAAGACGTCAAAGATCCTCAGGCATTTCACAAGCTGTCGCTGATTGCGCTCTTGGCGTGGGTCGGTCTCGGGGCCGACGGTCTCTCGTCGAGCGCGTACGGCCCGGAGGAGGCATTTCGGCAGCTCGGCGAGCACACCGGCCTCGCCGTGTTTCTGGCCTTGGCCATGGCGGCGACGGTCTTCATCATCAGCTACGGCTACAGCCGCATCATCGAGCGCTTTCCTTCCGGCGGCGGCGGCTATGTCGTCGCCACGCAGCTGCTCGGGAAACGAACGGGCGTCATCTCGGGTGCGGCCCTGCTCGTCGATTACGTGCTCACGATCACGATTTCGATCGCCTCCGGCGCCGACGCGATCTTCAGCTTTTTGCCTCCGTCTTGGAACGACGTTCACGGCGTGCCTTTGAAAATGGTCTTCACCATCGCCGGGCTCGGGCTCTTGACGGTCATGAACCTGCGCGGCGTGAAAGAATCCGTGGCCGCCCTGGTCCCGATTTTCGCGGTGTTTCTGTTCACCCACGCGCTCGCCATCTTGCTCGCCATCGGAGGGCATTTGGGCAGCATCCCCGCGGTGACGGCCGAGGTCAGGACCAATGTCGAGCAGTCGTTTTCGACGCTCACGGCTTTCGGCGCGCTCAGTCTGCTGGTGCGTGCCTATTCACTCGGAGGAGGGACGTACACGGGAATCGAGGCGGTATCGAATGGCGTCGGGTTGATGCGCGAACCGCGCGTGCCGACGGCCAAGCGAACGATGGTGCTCATGGCGGTCTCGCTCGCGTTCACCGCGTCGGGGATCCTGCTCTCTTACCTGCTCGTCCACGCCGTTCCGATGGACGGCAAGACGATGAACGCGGTGCTCTTGGAGCGTGTGGCAGGCTCGTGGCACATCGGCAGCCTGCCGGTCGGGGCGTGGTTCGTCGTCACCGCGCTGTTCAGCGAGGGCGCCCTCTTGTTCGTCGCGGCGCAGGCTGGATTCGTCGATGGTCCGCGGGTCATGGCCAACATGGCCACCGACTCGTGGCTGCCCCATCGATTCGCTGCGCTGTCGGAGCGACTGTCGATGCGCAACGGCGTGCTGCTCATGGCCGGATCGTCGCTCGCGGCTTTGCTCTACACGCAGGGGAGCGTGAGCCGGCTGGTCGTCATGTACTCGATCAACGTCTTTTTGACCTTCTCGCTCTCCAACCTGGCGATGGTTCGCTACTGGGTGCGTCATCGTCGCGAGCATCGCGATTGGTGGCGACATCTGCCGGCCCATTTGGTTGGCCTCCTCCTCTGCGCGACCATTCTCCTCGTGATGATCCTGGAGAAGTTCACCGAGGGCGCGTGGATCACGCTCGTCATTACTGCGGTGCTCGTTCTCGTCTGTTTCGTCATCAAGAGGCATTACAACCTCGTCGGTCAAGCCATCGCGCGTCTCGACCTGGAGCTCCCTTCTCCCGCCGATATCCCGGGTGCCGTGCTCGAGCTGGTCGACGGACACCGGACGGGCCAACACGCCGAAGGTGGCGCCACCCGCAGCTTGCCCGATCCCGCCCATCCCGTGGCCGTCCTTTTCGTCGGTGGCTACGGGGGCCTCGGCCGTCACGCGCTGCTCACGCTCCTGCGCATGTTTCCCGGTCACTTCAAGGCAGTCGCCTTCGTCAGCGTCGCTGTGGTCGATTCTGACGTCTTCAAAGGAGCCGACCAGGTGGACGCCCTCGAAGAACGAACGCGCGAGCATCTCGCGCGCTACGAGCGGTTCGGCCGCGCCCTCGGGCTGCGCACGACGACGGCCTACGCCACCGGGACGGAGGTGGCGGTCGAAGCGGAAAAGCTCGGCACCGAGCTATGCACGCAATATCCACGGGCCCTCGTCGTAGCGGGGCAGCTCATTTTCCAGGAAGACACCTTCTTCAGCCGCGTCCTCCACAACGAAACGGCATTTCTCATCCAACAGCGACTCCAGCACATCGGCGTTCCGATGATCGTCATCCCGGTGCGGCTCAATTTGAAGGAACGGCGCCCGGAGCGACCGCTTTCCGTGCAGGGCCAAAATGTCACGACGCCCGCCATCGAAAAGCGTTCCCTGCCGTCTTGAATTTTTCTGACCGTCGGCTGTCCCCTGACGACGCGCGCGAGAAAAACGTCCCCCATGCGCCGGGCCTGCGAAATCGTCGGTAAGCGGGTCAGCCTTTGGAGTCGATGACGAGCTCCGGCATCGGGCCCGGGAGAGGCTTGCTGATATCGACGCCGTGAACGGCGGACACTTGGGCGACGAACCACTTCGTGAAGTCGTCGCTACCGGTGCCGATTTTCTGGAAAGCACCCGCCGGGTTCTCGCCTTCGAAGGTCACGACGACGAAATCGCCCATGGGCGTCTTCTGAAGGAACGTCCGTTCGTGAACACCGTGACGTTTGCACAACGCAATGTAGTCGGCGCGGCGCGGCCCTTTGAGCTCGGCCGCGAACTTCATCAAATGCTCGGTCTTCCCGGGCGTGACTGGTAACGCCATTGCCAAAAGTGCCATGCTCCCTCCCATTCCCCGCTACGTGCGAAGCAGACGGTCATCATCCCGCGACTTTCGACTCTTCGTCAATCGAAAGCGGCGGAGGAAAAATACTCAACAGCGCCCGAACAAATCGAGCTGCTTTTTCTCGCCCGGCCGCCGGAACGTCGTCGGCACTTCGGTCGGTGTGGCCTCGCTGCGTACCAGCCCGAGGCGCCGCGCCGTGCGATCGAACAGCTGACCAATGGCGTCGGCGTATTGCCCTTCACCGGTTTGGCGCGTGCCGAAACGCGGGTCGTTGAGCTTGCCGGCGCGCACCTCGCGCGTGCGCGCCAGAATGCGGTCGGCGCGAAGGGGCAACGCGGCGCGCACGCGTTGCTCGAACACCTCTTTCACCGTGCCGGGCAAACGTACGACGATCATCGACGCCGACGCCGCTCCCGCTTCTTTCGCCGCTTCGAGAATGGCGCCGATGTCTTCGTCGTTCAGCCCCGGAATGATGGGCGCCACGTTGACCGTGACGCGGATGCCGGCCAAAACGAGCCGTTTGACCGTGGTCATGCGGCGCTGCGGCGTCGCGACGTAAGGCTCGATGGCGCGCGCGTTGGTCTCGTTCCAAAAAGGGATGCTCACGCAGACGCCCACCTTCGCGCGCTGGTTGAGCTCCACTAGGAGATCGATGTCGCGCTCGATGAGCGGCGCCTTGGTGATGATGGCGACCGGATTTTGGTGCTCGAGGCACACTTCGAGGCAGCCCCGCGTGAGGCGATAGGAAGCTTCGAGTGGCTGGTAGCAGTCGGTGTTGCCGCTGAAGACGATGAGCTCGCCTTGCCACGATCGCTTGGCGAAGGCCTTTCGCAAGAGCTCCGGCGCGTGAGGCTTCACCACGATCTTGCGATCGAAGTCGGTGCCGCTGCCGAAGCTCAAGTACTCGTGCGTGGGGCGCGCATAGCAATAGGCACATGCGTGCTGGCAGCCTCGGTACGGATTGACGCTGTAGCGAAAACCGACGTCGGGGCTGTCGTTGGTGGAGAGGATCTCTTTGGTGTGATCTTCGAAGACCTGCAGCCCGACCGTCGGAGGCTCGCCGAGGTACTCGACCTCCGTCGTGCTCCAGGGGTTGGTCGGGTTCGCTACCGGAATCGGCCGCATGCCCACATACTACTGAACCCGTGAGCAGTATCAACGTCCAATCGCCCCAAAATCCCCATTCCCTGGCGGCCCTGGCTCCCATGGCGTCCAGGCGGTTCTGACGTTGCCGTGCAGCCGCGTTACTAGAGGAGGGGCTCCGTCCAAGGGGCTCTTTCTCGCGCGATCGACGCCGCCGCGAATTACCGCGCCAACGGTTGAAAGGCATGCCGCGCCGGCGACGCGCGGCGGGCTCGCTTCAGCGACGCATCAGCACGTTGAGCACGATCGTCAGCAGGACCGAGACGACGATGGACGTCGCTATGGGAAAAAAGACGCGCACGTTGCCGACGCGAAAGGCGAGATCGCCGGGCAGATGCGGCACGAGGCCCTTTCCCACCAGCAGCAAGACCGCGCCGACCAGCGCGAGTCCCACACCGAGCCCGAGAACGAGCTTGCCGAGCGCGGCCAGATCCATGGCGTTTCTCGTAACCCCACGCTCGGCAAAAGCAAGCGGATCCACCTTCGCCACCGCGCGAGCTCGTTCGCGACGCGCACGAGACAATCGACCGCGGAGGAGGAATCCATGGCACGATGACGGATGATGGACATCCTTCTGCCGGCGAGAAACGCGGAGAGTGGTGCTAGAATGAAGGTTAGCCGATGAGCCTCAAGATCGATCAGGATCATTCGCGCTTTCGGAACATCGTCCGCGGCAAGATTCGGCAGAACCTCCGCAAATACATCTCCCACGGCGAGCTCATCGGAAGAAAAGGAAAGGACCTCGTCTCGGTCCCCATTCCGCAGATCGACATTCCCCGCTTTCGTTTCGGCGATCGGCAGCAAGGGGGCGTCGGTCAAGGCGAGGGAGACATCGGCGATCCGGTCGGTGGGGACGACGGGCAGGAGAGCGGACAGGGCAAAGCGGGGCAGGATCCCGGGGAACACGTGCTCGAGGTCGACGTCACACTCGACGAGCTGGCCGCCATCCTCGGCGAGGAGCTCGAGCTGCCCGACATTCAAGACAAGGGAAAAAGCAAGATCACCAGCGCCAAGGATCGCTACACCGGCATCCGCCGCGTCGGTCCAGAGTCGCTGCGCCATTTCAAGCGCACTTATCGAGAAGCGCTGAAGCGCATGATCGCAGCGGGCACCTTCCGCCCCGATCGCCCCATCGTCGTGCCGATCCCCGACGACAAACGTTATCGCTCCTGGAAGACGGACGTCGAACCCGTCGCCAACGCCGTCATCATCTACATGATGGACGTCAGCGGCTCGATGGGGGACGAGCAAAAGGAGATCGTGCGCATCGAGTCGTTCTGGATCGATACCTGGTTGAAGGCGCAATACCATGGCCTCGAGAGCCGCTACATCATCCACGACGCCGTCGCCCGCGAAGTCGATCGCGACACGTTCTTCCACACCCGTGAATCGGGCGGCACGATGATCTCCAGCGCCTACAAGCTCTGCCTCAAGATGATCGAAGACGACTATCCTTCCAGCGAATGGAACATCTATCCGTTCCACTTTTCCGACGGCGACAACTGGTCGATGGACGACACCTTGACCTGCGTCGAGCTCTTGAAGTCGAAGCTCCTCCCCCAGGTCAACATGTTCGGTTATGGCCAGGTGGAGAGCCCCTACGGTTCCGGCCAGTTCATCAAAGATCTGCGCGAGCTCTTCTCCAAGGAAGATCGCCTCATCACCAGCGAGATCCGCGACAAGGACGCGATCGTCAACTCCATCAAGGAGTTTCTGGGAAAGGGCAAATGACGTGACCGAATTCGCGCTGAAGACGTCGCTTCCCCAATACCTGCGGGCCGAGCAGCTCCGGATCGAGAAGTTCGCGCGCGAGTTCGGGCTCGACTTCTTCCCCATCATCTTCGAGATCCTCACCTACGATCAGATGAACGAGATCGCCGCCTATGGCGGGTTCCCCAACCGCTATCCGCATTGGCGCTTCGGCATGGAGTACGAGCAGCTCGCCAAGAGCTACGAGTATGGCCTCTCCAAGATCTACGAGATGGTCATCAACTCCAATCCCGCCTACGCCTATCTGCTCGAGGGAAACTCGCTCGTCGACCAGAAGCTCGTCATGGCGCACGTGTGCGCCCACGTCGACTTCTTCAAGAACAACTTTACCTTCCGCTCCACCGACCTCGACGCCACCGGGCGCATCGATCCGGTGCGCAAGGTCGAGGGGTACGACCCCAACCGGCGCTGGATCGACAAGATGGCCAACCACGGCTCGCGCATCCGCCGCGCCGTCGATCGCCACGGAGTCTCCAAGGTCGAGGAGTTCATCGACCAGTGCCTCTCTCTCGAGAACCTCATCGACCCCTGGGGCCCGTTCCTCGGTCGCCACAAGGTCCCCGATGACGGCGATCAGGGGGAGATCGAAGTGCCCCGTCTTCGCTCCAAAGATTACATGGAGTCGTTCATCAACCCCGAGGAATACCTGGAGGAGCAACGCAAGAAGATCGAGGAGCAGCGCGAGCGGGAAAAGCGCTTCCCCGAGCGCCCCGAGCGTGACGTCCTGATGTTCCTCTTGACCCACGCTCCGCTCGAGCGCTGGGAACGCGACGTCCTCGCCGTCGTCCGGGAAGAGGCTTATTACTTTTTTCCGCAGATGCAGACGAAGATCATGAACGAGGGGTGGGCCGTCTTCTGGCATTCCAAGATGATGACGGAGAAGGTCCTGGATGCGTCGGAGATCGTCGACTACGCCGACCACAACGCGGGGGTCTTGGCAACGTCGCAAGGGCGGCTCAATCCGTACAAGCTGGGGGTCGAGCTCTTTCGTCACATCGAAGAACGCTGGAACAAGGGGCAGTTCGGGCGCGAGTGGGAGGAGTGCGATTCCCTCGAAGCGAAGAAGCACTGGGATCTGCGGCTCGGGCTCGGCCGGCGCAAGATCTTCGAAGTGCGCGCCCTCTACAGCGACGTCACGTTCATCGACGAATTTCTGACGCCCGAGTTCTGTCGCGACCACAAGCTCTTCAGCTTCTCGTGGTCGAACCGCAACGAGCGTTACGAGATCGTGTCGCGCGAGTTCAAGCAGATCAAGGACAAGCTGCTCTTCCAGCTCACCAACGCCGGCAACCCCTTCATCTACGTGGAGGACGGCAACTTCGAAAATCGCGGCGAGCTCTTGCTGCGGCACGAGCACCAGGGTGTCGACCTGCGCAGCGACTACGCCAAGGAGACGCTGCGCGCGCTGGTGCGGGTGTGGAAGCGCCCGGTGAGCGTGGCCACGTTCAGCGAAGGGAAACCGACCGTCATTCGCTTCGATGGGCGGGAGCACTCGTCGCGCTCGAGCAAGGCCTCGGGCTGACGTCGCGCGACGGGGGAGAAACGCCGTGCACGCGCCGAAAGTGACGACAGGATGCGTCGCGGTCTGCGTCGCCGTGGCGGCGATCCATTGCGGCAGTGGGCGGCACGAGCCCGCCGCAATTCTCGCCGGTCCCGCGGCCTCGGCAAGCAGGGAACAAGATCCGCGTGGGTCGACGCCGCCGGCTCCGCCAGGCGCTGCCGTGAGCTCGTCCCATCCGCAAGCAGAGGCGCCGCCGCCCGCGGCGTCACCCCCGCCGCTGCCCGCTACCGCCAAACTGGCGCGCGGCGTGGGTACGCCCGCAGATGCCGCGCTGGCGGCCGGGGACGCCGCCTACGACGCCGACGACTTTGCCAAGGCGGAGGAGAAGTACCGCGAAGCGGGCAAGCTTTCGCCGAAGGACGCCGCGCCGCTCGTCGGCCTGGCGCGTGTCGCCATCGCCAAGACGAACCTGGCCACCGACTACGGTGTCGCGCCCAAGCATCCGGCGGTCGACAAGGCGGCGCAGCAATTGCGCCAGGCGATACGGCTCGACGCCAAGTTCGCCCCGGCGCACATCGAGCTCGGGCGCGCGCTTCTCATGCTCGGCAAGGCGGCGGACGCGCTCGCGGCGCTGCGCAAGGCCGTGGAGCTTGCTCCTGACGACGCCGAGGCGCATTCGGCCCTCGGTGTGGCCCAGCTGGCGACAGGCCATGCCGACGAAGCGCTCGTCGAGCTGACGCGGGCAGCCGAGCTCGATCCGGGAAGCGCGCCGCGGCAGACCAATCTGGGGACGGCGTTGCTCATGCGCGGGCGCGTGAGCGACGCGCTCCAGGCCTACGAGCTGGCGAGCCGCATCGCGCCGGGCGATCCGCGCACCTTGAGCGATCTCGGTACGGCGCTGCTCGCCGACAACCAGATCGACCGCGCCATCACCGTGCTGCGGAGCGCGGTCAGGCTCGATCCCCGGCGGGCCACCTTGCACTCCAACCTCGGCTACGCGCTCCAGCAAAAGCGCGATCTGCACGGCGCCGTCGTCGCGTACCGTGTGGCGCTCGAGCTCGACGACAAGCTGGTTTCGGCTTGGATCAACCTGGCGACGGCGCTCGTTTTGACCGGTGATCGGCCGGGGGCCCACAAGGCGCTGGAGCGCGCCGAGAAGCTCGACCCGAGCGACCCGCGCGTGCGCGCCAACATCGAGGAGCTGCGCGATCTCGAGAAGAAGCATCCCATGGACGGCCAGGGGCGCCGCGACGGCGGAGGGTAGGCAAGGGCGCGGCGCCCCACCGTGTCCCCGGACGAATCTGGTCCCGGACTTGCTGTGGGAAGAAAGAGGAGAAGACCCGATGACGAGATGGCGCCGAAATCCCACCGGAATCGCGATTCTCGACATCTTTCTTCTGGGCGCTGTGATCGCGGTGTCGCAGTCTTGTGCCAGTGATCCCAACGAGTGCCCGCCCCACCCGATGTGCCCAATGACAGCGGCGAAGGCCCGTCTGACGTCCGGCGAGGTCACCTTGACCATGGCCGGTGGCGAGCCGGAAACCTATCGCGTCGGCGTGGAATGCACGGTGGATTACAAGACGACGGTGTTTTTCTGGGAGGTCCAGCAGGAGCCGCCTCTTCCTCCGATGATCCTGTGCCGTTCGGGCGATCGAGAAATCTCCATGGACGCCCGGCTACTGCGGGACCCTCGTCGGCTCGTGCAGGACAAAACCACGTACAAGCCCGAGTGGAACGACGGAAAGTCGATGCTGGAGGTAGAGGTCAAAGTTGCGAAATGCTCCTCTGCCTTGCCGGCGGATACGCTGGTCGTCGATGTGACCGAGGCACGCGGCCAAGACTTGCCAACCAGACCCTACGTCACCAGTGACTATCTCCGTCGCATCGCCCTGCACGTCGAGACATCGCACGACGACACCAGTTGTGGCTCCGTCTCCATCGTCGCCGATCTCACGGTGGAGCAGGCAGCCGACGACGTCGTTACCACCGACGTCGAGTGCGGTTGCCTATGATCCCGGCCTCGGTGCTCCCGATTTGCCCGCCGCCGGCTGGGGCCGGGCCGAAGGTCATCAGCGGTGCTGGCGGTGCTGCGCGGGGCCTTCGGGCCGGGCGAGATTGAAGGCCGTATTGACGAGAGAGACGTGCGAATAGGCTTGCGGAAAATTGCCGACCAGTCTGCGGGAGACAGGATCGTACTCCTCGGAGAGCAGCCCCACGTCGTTGCACAGCGCCAAGAGCCGCCGGAACAAGGCGTCGGCCTCTCTGCGCCGGCCGAGCAGAATGTAATTGTCGGCGAGCCAGAAAGAGCACGCCAGGAAGGCTCCTTCCCCTGCGGGAAGACCATCGACCTCGGCGTTGGGGGCGTAGCGCGCCACGAAGCCATCCTTCATCAGGCCGTTCTCGATGGCGCGCACCGTTCCCGCCACGCGAGGGTCGTGCGGAGGAAGGAAGCCAACCAGTGGGATCATGAGCAGGCTCGCGTCGAGGTCCTTGGCGCCGAAAGATTGGACGAACGAACCGAGCTCCGCGTCGAAGCCGTCGCGGCAAACCGAATCATGGATCTCGGCGCGCGTCCGTCTCCATCGGTCCACCGGTCCCTCTCCGCCGAATTGCTCCACCGTGCAAATGGCACGATCGATGGCAACCCACGCCATCACCTTGGAGTGGGTGAAGTGTCGTCGTGGCCCGCGCACCTCCCAAATTCCTTCGTCGGGCTCGGTCCAGGCGGTCTCGACGTAGTCGAGGAGCTTGCGCTCCAGCGCCCATGCCGCATCCAGACCTTGAATTCCCGCGCGCCGGGAGAAATGGAGCGAATCCATCACTTCGCCGTAAACATCGAGCTGCCGCTGCTGGGAGGCTGCGTTGCCGATACGGACCGGGCTCGCGCCCTCGTATCCGGACAGCCATGGGAGCTCGGCCTCGGTGATGCGACGGTCGCCAGTCAAACCATAGAGGATCTGGAGCTCGCCGGGATTGCCCGCTATCGCGCGCAGGAGCCAGTCGCGCCAGGCGCTGGCTTCCTCGACATATCCGGCGGTCATCAAGGAGTAGAGCGTGAAAGTCGCGTCACGTAGCCAACAGAAGCGGTAGTCCCAGTTGCGAACGCCGCCGAGCTGCTCGGGCAACGACGTGGTGACGGCCGCCACAATCCCTCCGGTGGGCGCGTAGGTGAGCGCTTTCAGCGTGAGAAGGGAACGCCGGACGACGGCGGAATGCTCACCGTGGTAGCTGCATTTAGACGACCATTGTCGCCACGTCGCCTCCGTCTCGGCGAGGGCTTGCTCCGGATCGATGCGCGCTTGCGCAGGGCAATGCGAAGGTGACCAGGTCAGGACGAAGGGCACCGACTGTCCTTCCTGCACCACGAACTCGCTCACCGTCTTCAAGTTCTGACCTTCCAGCGGCGCCGGAGTGACGAGGCGCAGAAGATCGGGGCCCGCGATGGCCTGGATGCCCCCGTCGATGTGCGTGACCCACGGCACGATCGACCCATAGTCGAATCGAATCACGATCTCCGCGCGCATGCGCACCACTCCCTGCATACCGACGACGATCCGCACCACATCGGGAGCGTCGGTGCGGATGGGCATGAAATCGATGATGCGGACGGTCCCCTCACGCGTTTGGAAATCCGTCTCCAGGATCATCGTGTCATCGCGATAGCGGCGGCGCGTCTCCTGCACCGTATCGATGGGATGGATCTGCCACCGACCGTTGTCTGCATTGCCAAGAAGCGCAGCGAAACAAGCGCCAGCGTCGAAACGCGGCAGACAGAGCCAATCGATCGAGCCATCCTTGCCGACCAAGGCCGCGCTGTGACAATCGGCGAGGAGGGCGTAGTCTTCGATGCGAGAGGGCATCGCCTCAGCATACCCTCGCGAACAGAGCCTTGTCGGGATGGATCCGGCTCACCCGCGATCGCCGGCCGATGTTCCGCCATCACCTCCCCCAAAAACCTGCGGGGGCGATGTAAAAAACGGAAGACGGCCCTGCCGAATGCGCACCAGAACGGGCTCTGGGGTGACCAGGGTTCGCGTCCAGGGGCGCGTCCCGTCGGCGGCGGGGGAAGGGGGAAAGGCGAGCCCGGCGCGAATCCGGTAGAGGCCCGGTCGATCGAAGGCGACGTTGGGGCACATCTCGCCGATCCAGACCTCGATGGAGCGGGAAGCGCCGGCGGCGAGCGACTCCAACAGCTCGCGTGGAACGCCGCGGCGCGATGACGGCGCGCCGCAATGGGTCGACCCATCGGGGCCGTCGACATCGAAGAGAAGGTTGTCGCGGCGCACGTGAAGGCGCACGTCGCGCCGGCCCGCGTTCTTGAGCGTGAGCGTGGCGGTCACCGTTTTTTCGTCGGTGCTGTCGACACGGGCAGTCGCGGTAAGCTCGAGCCTCGGGCCGCTGGGATCGTCGCTGTTCTCACCGCTCGCGCTGCTCGGCGTGGAAACCGGCGCTGCCGCGGCTACGACGAAGCGTTCCGATGCGATCTCTTTGACGGCCGAGACGGGTGGGGATAAGGCCGCTGGCTCGGCGATGAAGGGTGCACGAGGGGCTGCCTTGGGCGAAGCTTTTGCGTTGTCGGGAAATCCGAGCTTGGCCGTGACCCGCGCGCCCGCGACGAGCGCCTTCGCTTCCGCTGATGTGAAGCAGTAGAGCGCGGGGCTCACCACCTCTTCGTAGCGGCTGCCGGGACCGAGGACGATGGCGCGCTCTTCCACGACGCCCGAGGGTCGAAGCTCCAGGGGCAGCTTGCAGACGACGGGAGGCGGCGGTTTCTTCTTGGCGGCCTTGCCGTAAGGGTCGTCGAGACTTCCCTCTTCGGGCGGCTCGATCTCGAGGCTGAGCAAGCGTCCATCGGCGGCAACGCGCAGCGGCACCTCTCCGTCGTTGGTCACCACCATCTTCCACGGGCCAGCAACGTCGGGCGCCTCGAGCCGCAGCGCAATCCGAGGCGGGGGCAGGGGGGCGGGATCACCGCCCGCTTTGGGCAGCGCACCCAGCAAAAGCAGGAGCAGAACGGATCTCGACACGACCTCGATACTATAGCCCGTGTCGTAGGCGCGCGACCATGGCTTCGAGGACCAGCGCGGGGGACCCGTTTCGTTCGAGCTCGTCGATGGCCCGGGCCACATTCCCGTACCTTTCCGCGGCACGGAGGGCGCGGTCGGGATGTGCTTTTGCCTCGGCGCGGCCCTCCTGGGCGAAGTGGGTCGCCAGCGCGGACAGCCGGTCGTAGAGCACGTCTTTGTCGCGCGCGCGTGTCTCGGAAAGCGCGATGGCGGCGGCGAGGTCCGACCCGGCCAGCGCCGTCATCGTCCCCTCGATGAAGGCATGGCGCTCGGCGGCGGCGCTGGGATCGGCGTGCGTGAGCGCCGCGGCCACGCTGCCGCCCGCCAGATCAGCGGCCGTCTTCGCGACGTCCGCGGCGAGGCCGCGCTTTTCGAGAAGGCTCTGGACGAGCGACGCCGGCAGCGGCGCGAAGCGAAGCAGCTGTGTCCGCGACCGCACGGTGTCGAGCAGGTCGCTTCCGCGATCGGTCAAGAGCACGAAGTACGTCCGCGCCGGCGGTTCTTCCAGCGTCTTGAGCAGGGCGTTGGCCGCGGAGGTCGAAAGCTCGTGGGCGCGGCGGACGATGATCACGCGGGCCCGTCCTTCGTGAGGGGGGAAACTCGCTCGCTCGAGGACGCACTTACGGATTTGATCGACAGAGATGTCCTGCAGCTCCGGTCGCGCGCGGCGAAGGGCCTCGGGGGAATAAAGTCCGCGCTCGATGAGGACCACGTCGGGGTGGAGCGGAACCTGAGGCGGCTCGGTGGACAGCGTGATGGCGCGGTGGCAGGCGCTGCAACGACCGCACGCGTGGTGGGCCTCACCGTCGGGGGGAGGGGTGTCGCAGAGCAGCGCCTGGGCCAAGGCGAAGGCGGTCGTTTCTTTGCCGACGCCGTTCGGCCCCTCGAATCGGTAGGCGTGATGCACCTTGCCGGTGCGGAGCGCGCGCTCGAGCGTGCCGATGGCCCCGCTCTGGCCGAGCACGGTGGAAAGCGGCATAGTCTTCCCACTACCACACTCCCGGTGCCCCGGCGCCGACCTTCGAGCTCGATGCGCTGGCGAATCGCTCTCCCTGTGGCTCTCGTGGGGGTCCTACTCTTGGCGATCCTCGGCGCGCCCTCGCTCCGCACGCATCGCCGCGCAGCGGATGTGCTGCGACGGTTCGCCGGACAGGCGCCAGCCGCGATCGCCTCCAGTGACTTCACTGTCGACGAAGTCGAGCAGGACGGCGACGGCGCGGGACGCTTGCGCTGGTACGTGCCGCGCGGCCTCGCCCAGCCGCCGGGTCTCGTGCTCGTGCACGGAATCCACCGCCTCGCCATCGACGAGCCGCGGCTCGTTCGCTTCGCGCGCGCGCTCGCTCGCAGCGGCGTCGCCGTGCTCACCCCCGACGTGCGCGAGCTCGCCGACTACCGCGTCGACGCGCGTTCCATCGAAACCATCGGCGCCGCGGCCCACGCCCTACGCGCGAAGGTCGCGCGCAAGGTGGGGGTCATGGGGATGAGCTTTGCCGGCGGGCTTTCCTTGCTCGCCGCTTGTGACCAGCGTTTCGAAGAGGACATCGGCATGGTCGTCGCCGTGGGAGCGCACGACGATGCGGCGCGGGTGGCGCGGTTCTTCGCGACGAGCCGCATTGCGCGCCCCAACGGCAGCACGGCGTCGCTCGGGGCCCACGGCTATGGCGTTCTGGTGTTCATCTACGCCCACGCCGATCAATTCTTTCCCGTGGAGGATCTGGCGGCCGCACGACGAGCGCTGGCCTCGTGGCTGGCCGAGGAGCACGACGCCGCCCGCGTCACCGCGCGCGACGCGACCCTCCCGTCGCGCGAGCTGTTGGAACGCCTCTTCGATCATCGGGTCGAACAGGTGGCCGCGCCCTTCCTCGGCGTGGTCGACGGAGATGGCGCGGCGCTCGAGGCGGTATCGCCCCATGGACGGCTCGATCGTTTGCGTGTTCCGATCTTTCTGCTGCATGGCGCCGGTGACACGGTCATCCCCTCGACCGAAACGGAGTGGCTGGCGCGCGACGTGCCAGCCAGCGTGCTGCGGGACGTGCTCATTTCGCGTGCTCTGGTGCACGTCGAGCCGGGCGGCCAACCGACCTGGTACGAACAGTGGGAGCTGATCCATTTCGTGGCCGACGTCCTCGCCGAGCTGGACCGCGCTTCGGGGTGAGCCTGGGGATTTCACCTGTTCGGTCAGGCGGGTCGAGTGGGCGTATGCCTGCTCCGATGATCGATCTGGCAGCGAGAATCTGACGCAGGAGTGCTACGATACGGCACGAAATGCGCGGCGCGATGCGTGATCCGAGGAGAGCCAGCGCCGTCGTCGTCGGGGCTCTTCTCGCCGGCGGCGGGTGCTCGCCGCTGCGCGCCGATGCCACGACCAGCATCGAGCTCTTTCGCCAGAATGCGATGGCGCATGCGGCACCCGCGCCCCTGGTGCAGGACCTGTGCGATCGCACCGGGCCTCGGCCGGCCGGCAGCGAGAACGAGCGCAAGGCGATCGCCTGGGCCCTCGATAAAATGAAGGCCCTCGGGCTGCAAAACGTCCGCGAAGAGCCGGTGATGGTGCCCCACTGGGTGCGCGGTGACGAGCACGCCGAGTTGCTCACGCCCGAATCGCAGCGGCTCGCCATCACCGCTCTCGGCGGTTCCGTGGAGACGCCGGAGGGGGGCTTGGAGGCGGACGTCATCGAAGTGTCTTCGCTCGAAGGAATCGAAGCGCTCCCCGCCGACGACGTTCGCGGCAAAATCGTGTTCGTCAACACGCCCATGGAACGCACGCGCAACGAAGACGGCTACAGCCGTGCCGTGCCCGTGCGCGGCGGCGCCGCCGTGGCTGCGGCGAAGAAGGGGGCCGCCGCGGCCATCATCCGGTCCATCGCCACGGGCAACGCGCGTTTTCCGCACACCGGCCACATGCACTACGAGGAGGGGGTCCCCAAGATCCCCGCGGCGGCGCTTTCGGTGCCCGATGCCATGCTGCTCGACCGCTTCATCAAGGCCAAGAAGTCGGTGCGCCTCCGCATGACCGTGGGCGGGCGGTCCCTCCCCGATGAGCCGTCGGCCAATGTCGTCGGCGAGGTGATCGGGCAAGAGAAGCCGAACGAGGTGCTCCTCATCGGCGCGCACCTCGACTCGTGGGACCTCGGAACAGGCGCGCTCGACGACGGCGCCGGCGTGGGCATGGTGCTGGAAACGGGAAATCTGATCGCCCACGCCGCGGAGCGACCGCGCCGCACGGTACGGGTCGTCCTCTTTGCGAACGAAGAGTTCGGGCTGAATGGAGGTCGCGCCTACGCCGAGGCGCATCGAGCCGAGCTGAAAGATCACGTGCTCGCCATCGAGGCCGACTTCGGCGCGGGGGGCGCCTACGAAGTGTCGTTTCTCGCGGGACCGGCAGCCGTTCAGCCGATGGCCGAGATTTCCGCTCCGCTCTCGCCCCTCGGCGTCGGCCCGGCCGTGAAGGGGGAACTGCATGGCTCCGACCTCTTGCCGCTGCGCGCAGCCGGTGTCCCGATGGCGGACGTGGCGCAGGATGCGACCACGTACTTCGACTATCACCATTCCGCCGACGATACGTTCGACAAGATCGACCCCCCCACGCTCGCGCAAGCCACCGCCGTGCTGGCGACGTTCTCTTACGCCGTGAGCCGAAGCGTGCACGACCTGGGTCGCGCACCCGCGCGCAAGCCCCCGCTTTCCCATTGAGCCGCGGGTGGCTTGGAGGGGGATCGCGCGCCCGCGGTCGCTTTTTCGTGACGATCGCCCGTTTTGCGGCCACATGAGGAAGGAATGGTCACCCGCCAGCCTGGGGCAGTCCTGCCCGATCCATTCGCCGGCTTCGCGGACGTCGAGGCACGGCAGGCCGCTCCAACCACGCTCGCCGACATCTACCGCGACCACTTTCCCTTCGTGTGGCGCATGGTGCGGCGACTCGGCGTCAGTGACGCCCAGGTCGAGGACGCGGTACAGGACGTCTTCGTCGTCGTCCATCGCCGTCTGCCGGATTTCGAGGGGCGTTCGTCGGTCCGCACCTGGCTCGCGGGCATCGTCCGCCGCGTCGTGCGCGATCACCGCCGAACGAATGCGCGCAAGCCCGCCCTCGGCCGCGCTCAAGCGGAGCTGCCCGTCGAGGAGATGTCGATCGGGCAGGCGTCACCCGAAGAGAATGTCATGACCACCGAGGCCGTGCGGATGCTGCACGAGCTGCTCGACAGGCTCGACGACGACAAGCGCGAGGTCTTCATTCTCGCCGAGCTCGAACAGTGGTCGATGGCAGAGATCGCAGAAGCTCTCGGCGTCAAGGTCAATACCGCGTCCTCCCGCTTGCGTCTCGCCCGCGAGGCGTTCGAGGAGGCGGCCGAGAGGCTGCGCGCCCGCGATGCATGGAGGCTCCGGTGACAGCGCTGAGCCCCGAGACGCGCCGACTCCTGCAGCTATCGCGCGGTGGCGACGACCCGGCGCCCGCACGGGAGCAGGCCGTGCGAAACCGCCTGATAGCGCAGCTCGGGGTCACCGCTCTGGCCGGCATTGCGACCGGGTCGACCGCGTCGGCCGCGGTCGGCGCGGCAGAAGCAGCCAGCGCGGCGAGTGCCAGCGTGCTCTCGGGAGCCGCGCCGGCAAGCACGGCGGTGGGATCCGCGGCGGTCAACGCGGCATCGGCCGGTGCTGCGACGGCATCGCTGGCCAAGACGGTGGCAGGCGTGGTCCTTTTGGCTGGCCTGGGGGCCGGCGCATGGAAAAACGACCAAGTCGTGGAGGAGACGGTCGCATGGTCCACCGCGGTAGCCGTGGAGGCCGAGCGAGCCGCAAAACGCGTCTGGCTCTTCGTGACCGGCGGTTCCGAAAGCGCCGCGTCGAGGGGCCAGCCGGCGGCCCCTGCGCTGGACCCATCGGTCCTGGCGGCGAATCGGCACGAGCTGCTCATCGCCATCGCGCGTCGTCCGAATCGTCCCGTGGCCAAGGAGGCCGAGCTCGTCTTGATCCTGGGTGCCCAGCAGGCGCTGGCGGCGGGTGACGACGAGCGCGCAGCGCGATACCTCGACCAGCATGAAGCGCAGTTCGCCGGCGGTGAGCTGAGCGAGAATCGCGAAGCGCTGCGCGTCCGTATCCACGATGCGCGCGGCAGGGGAAAGGCGCAACCGACTGCACCTTCGCCGGCCACGCCGTCGAATGCCGACAAGACGAATTTTTGATTCTGCTTTCGATCGCTGGCCACTGCCAGCGACATGACAAGGTTGCATGCGATCCGTTCGATGCCCGCGCGCGCGAGCGCTCTTTCGCTCGTAGCGGCCCTGGTGCTCGGCAGCTGTGCGAGCCACCGCGTCGTTCATCAGGCGACGATCGACCGCGGCTACCCCACCAGGGGTCAGCTCGACAACGTAACCAAGGCGCCTCTACCGCCGCGCGAAACGGCGCTCCGAAGGGGTCTCACGGTCGAGCAATGGGACCTGGCGGGACCTTTTCCCGACAAGGCCGGATCCTTGCCGTTCACGGGCGACGATCCGCTCGCGCGGACCGTCGCTGATCGGCTCGCGCAGCGCCGCAGCGACGTCGTGCTGACCGAAAGCATGCAGTGCTACGCGCGGGAGATGGGACGGTTCGTCGCGCGTCACGGTCAGCTGCCGGACGACGATTTGCAGGCCTTTGCGGCGGGCCTGTGCGGCGCGGTTCCGATTGCCCCATCGTTCCTTTTCTCCATGCCTGAAGGCGAGCTTCCGAACGACGCGGCGGTCCAATTCTTCGACAGGGCGACGGCCCCTCTGCCTGCATCGTCCGAGCTCGGTATCTGGAGGGGGAGCGAGGCCGACCGTCACGTCGTCTTGGCGGCGTTCGGCGTGCCCAAAGTCAAGATCGTCGCGATCGATTCGCCCCTCGCCGGTGCGCGCACGGTGCGTATTCGCGGCACGATCCTCGACGCCACGGCTTGGCTGCGCGCCTACACCGGCGAAGGGTTGCTCGGCTTTCACGCCTGCGATCCCACCCGTCCCACCGCGGCGGTGCTGCCCGATTTCGACCTGACGTGCACGGTGGCGAGCGAAGACCCTTACGCCGTCTTCGACATGCTGTCCGCTGCGCCGCACGCGCTCCTCGGCCGTCAAGTCCTCATGCTCGTGCTGCCCACGGGTCGCCCCGTCCGTCCCACGTTTCGCCGTCTCGCCGTCTACGGCGTGCCTCCGCGCGGCGGCCTGCTCGAGCAGTTCAACGCCGTGCGCGCGCAACTCGGGCGCGAGCCCCTCCGCGACGTGCCCGTCCAGAGTCGAACGGCGCACGCGCTCGTCCCGCACTACTTCACGGCGGCAGCCAACAAAGACGCGGCGAGCGTCGACTTCATCACGCTCGGAATGATGGCCGGCTGGGACGTTGCGGGGCCGCTGCGCGATTCACAGTTTTTGAGCTTTCGCGGCATGCTCGGGCAAGGCGCTTCGAGCTTTCTCTCCCAGCTGCTCTTTTTCCCGAGCAACCGCGCCGTTCTGCTCGACCGCGACGCCAAGGAGGTGGCTCTGGCGACGATGCAAGACGACAAGGACAAGGGCGTGTGGGGCCTTTTGACGACGTACACCGCCTTCGAACCACGAAGCTATCCCGAGGTCGAAGCGGGTCTGCTCGACGAGCTCGATCGCCAAAGGCAATCTCGCGGTAAGCCTCCCGTCGCTCGCATCGCCATGCGCGAGACGGACAGCGTGCTCGAGCACGTCATGGAAAAACTAGCGCGCGGTCAAGTCAATCCCAACGAGGGACTCGCGCAGGTGCTGCGCACACTCACCCGCAGAATGCAGCGCGGGCTCGACGGCCGGGTCTCCTACGCGACGGCCGTCGACGGCTGGCGTCCGATGTACGACGGCGCGCTGGTCGACCAGGAGAGCGTCGCCGTGATCAGCAAGGTCGGGTTCTTCGCCGCCCCCGGCGACCACTGGGGGCAATACGTCAGCTACTTCATCTACGGAGCGAGCTTCGACCCGAACCCAGGCTCGACGATCCCCAAGCGCGGCGCGCGTTGACGGGTTGACCCACGGCTTCCACGTCCTGGCACCGCCGAATGGCGGAAGCTCCCCACCGGGTTCGGCACGGCGGGCTCGGGTTTCGGGGTTCGGCAGTGTGTTTTTTTGCGCTACATTTCGATGTCGAAGCGACATCATGTATCAAAGCGCGCCCACGACGGGGTCCGCATTCCATCCGCGACGCTGCCCGCGCTTGACGCTTTCGTAAAGGCGAGATCATGCAACGAGTTGTTTTTCGTCTCTCGATCCTGCTCTTCGTCGTCCTCTTTTCGAAAGGGGCGCTCGCGACCGCGGACTTTCCTGACGACCTCAAAGCCCGATTCAATATCGCCACCGATGCTTCTCAAATGTGCACCTATTGCCACGCGAATCTGAATGGCGGCCGCGAAACCGTGTCGCAGCCTTTCGGTCGAACCCTCATGAAGCACGGCCTCACGAAAAACGACCGCGAAGGCCTCGTCCGCATCCTCACGGCCATGGAGGCCAGTGGGGATGACGATAGCGATGAGGACCTCGTCGGCGACATTGCCGAGCTCAGAGCGGGCACCGATCCCAACGTGAACGACATCACGGGAGAGGGCCCTGAGCAGCGGCGTTACGGGTTCTATTGCAGCACACCGCGCGGTGGCGCTCCTCTCTCGGCGACGGGCTGGGTCTGGCCAACGGCTCTCCTGCTCTGTGCGTGGCGCATTCGCGGCTCCTCGGCGCGGCGCGCTCTCGCTCGCCCATCTGGTTTTCGAAACAAAGACATGCAAGGCTGACCGCCATGCGTGTCGTCTGCGACCGCGGATCGACGGCTCGACGACGTCGGTCTCACCTCTACGCTCTTTCTTGCAACGCTGCCGCGTCGTCCGTCATGCTCTTGTGCTGCAGCAACGGTACGCCGCCGGGTGACGGTGACGCCGCGACCTCGGCCGACGCGGGAGCGGAGACGAGCGGCACGACAGGAGGTAGCGCAGGACGCGATGGAGCCAGCGGCAGCGGGGGCGCCGCCGGCAGCGGAGGCGCTGGCGGCTCTGCTGCAACGGGGGGAGCGGGGAGCGGGGGCACGACGGGAGGACGGGGCGGCTCCGAGGACGGAGGTGGCGCCGCCGGATCCTCGCGCGACGGTCAAGCAGGCGGTTCGGGTGGCGCAGCGGACGCGGCGCGGGACGGCGCGGACGGCAGCAGCGACGCGAGCTTCGGTTCCGACGGCGACGCGGACGCGCGTGCCGAAGCAGCGGCAGACAGCACCGACGCACGCGCGGACATCACGGCGCCGCCATTGGATGTCGATGCCATGCCGCCATCGGATGGATCCGCTTGCACACCGCTTCCGAGCGCGGGCGTCTATGCAACCTTCCGCGTCGTCAACGACGTGTTCTATGCGTCGATAACGAACCCTGCCGGTATCGATCAAGCCCTTGCCCTGTGGCGCGGCCAGTCGCAAGCCAAAATCCCGGTGGGACAGCTGGAGTGCGGAAACGGTACCTACAACTGCGGCTGGACGTGGAGAATGAATCCCGCCAGCATCACGTTTGCCGAGGTGACGATCGAGGTGTGTGACGCCACGCCATCGTACGTGCAAAACAACTGCCCGAGCTTTCCGAACGGGCAATATTGCCCGTGGTCGGCGGAGCTCATCGCCTTGGGCGACTGTCGAACGGACCCCAGCTGTCCCGCGGTGCCACGCTGAGGCGCGCCGGGCAGAACGAGCTTGCGCGTGACGGGCCTACGCCCGCGTCTTCAGCCCGAGCGGCGCCTCGGCGAGCTCCCTCCACAGCGCAAAAACGATGTCATTGACGCCCACCTTCGTGGGCGCGGACACGAGCTTCAAGTCGATCTTCTTCTTTTTGAACTTCGCCTTGAGCGCCGGATACGCCTCACGCACTTCCGGCAAATCGGCCTTGCTCAGGGCGACGATTTCCGGTCGCGTGGCCAGCTCGGGATCGAAACGCGATAGTTCTTTGCGCAGCGTCGTATAGTCCCGCAAAGGGTCGCGCCCCTCGCCGGGATCGAGCGACAGAAGGTGCAAGAAAACGCGCGTTCGTTCGAGGTGCTTCAAGAACCGGACGCCGAGCCCAGCCCCTTCGCTCGCGCCGGGAATGAGGCCCGGAATATCGGCCACCACGAAGGTCTGCCGCGCACCGTCGTCACCCGGAAGGACCACCACGCCGAGATGGGGAATCAGCGTCGTGAAGGGATAGTCGGCCACCTTGGGGGTGGCGCGTGAAACCGCGCGGATGAAGGTGCTCTTTCCGACGTTGGGAAAGCCGAGGATGCCGACGTCGGCCAGCACTTTGAGCTCGAGTCGCAGCTCTTTCGTCTCGCCCGGCTCGCCGGGCTCGGCCCGGCGCGGGGCACGGTCGTACGGCGTGGCGAAGTGGATATTGCCGCGTCCGCCGCGTCCACCCTTCGCCGCAATCTGGCGTTGACCGGGACCGGTGATGTCGAAGCAAAGCATGCCCGAGGCCAGATCGAACCCCTGGGTGCCCACCGGCACGCGCACCGCCAGGTCCTCGCCGCCGCGCCCGTAGCAGTCTTTCCCCTGGCCGTGCTCCCCACGCTCGGCGCGGAGCGTGTGCTGGTGCACCAAGTCGTCGAGCGTGGACATGCCGGGATCGCCGATGAAAATGACGTCCCCACCTCGGCCGCCGTCTCCGCCGGAGGGGCCTCCGCGGGGCACGAATTTTTCGCGCCGGAAGGCGACCGCGCCGTTACCGCCGTCTCCGGCCACGACACTTACGCGGCATTCGTCGATGAACTTCATAGGGGGGCAGCGTAGGTAGCACTACTCGGCAGGGCCGTCCTTTCGGTCCGCTGTTTCTCTGTCGTTTGCCCGCTCGGGCGATCGATCTGGACGCGAGAATCTGACAGAGTGTTGCCAGCATGGCCGCCCGCGTTCTGGTCATCGACGACAACCTCGATCTCGCAGCCAACCTGGCCGATATCCTGGAAGGGGCCAGGGAGCTCGAGGTGGAGGTCACCTGCTGCCCCGAGGGGCAATCCGGGGTTCGGGCCGCGGCGCGGGAAGGCTTCGACGTCGCCATCGTCGATGTCAAACTCCCCGACGCGAGCGGCGTCGATCTCATCCGGCCGCTGCGCGCCTCTTCCGCGGAGGGGGAGATCATCCTCATCACCGGCTTTGCTACCGTCGACACGGCCATCGCGGCCCTGCGCGCCGGCGCGTTCGCTTTTCTGCTGAAATCGTTTCGGCCCGAGGAGCTCATCTCGACCGTCGAGCAGGCGCTGGCCAAGGTCGCCTTGAAGCGCGAACGGGAGGAGCTCGAACGCCGCTACCGTGCGCTCGTCGAGGCGGCCGACGTGCTCATCGTCGCGCTGGAGCGTGACGGCAAGGTCGCCCTCATGAACCCGCGGGTGGCCGCGCTCGCCGATGTCTCGGCGAGCGCGGCCACCGGCGAGCCGTTCGTTCAGCGTTACATCGCCGCCGACGACCGCGAGAAGTTCACCCAGGCCGTGACGGACATCGGGCAGCCCAAGAAAGGGTCGTCTCCGGTACGTCTCACCGCCGAGGTCGAAGCGGGCATCGTCGGACCCAAGGGTGCGGTGCGCCGGATTCGCTGGCACCTTTCCGGCGTGGTGGGGGCGCGCGGCGAGCCCGATCTCGTTTACGGTATCGGCATCGACGTCACCGAGCGGCGAGCGCTCGAGCGGCGCGCCGCGGACGCCGAAGCCCTCTCCGCCATGGGATCGCTCGCCCTCGGGCTCGCGCACGAGGTGCGCAACCCGCTCAATGCCGCCGTGCTCCAGCTTCACCTTCTCGCGCGCGGCGTCGATCGCTTGGGCGACGAAAAAGCGCGCGCCACCATGCGCTCGCGCGTCACCATCATCGAAGGGGAGATTGCCCGACTGGAACGGCTCCTCACCGAGTTCTTGGAGCTGGCGCGTCCGCGCGGCATCCGCCACGAGCCGGTGGACGTTTCCCGCCTCGTGGAAGAAGTGCTCGAATTCCAGGCCGAAGCCTTGAACGACCATCACGTCGAGCTCGAAGCGGCGATTGCATCCGGGTGCGTGGCCAAGGGCGATCCAGAAAAGCTACGCCAGGTCGTCATCAACCTGCTCGTCAACGCGCTCGATGCGATGCCGGAGTCGGGCACCCTCTCCGTCAAGGTAAGCTCGCTGCGTCCCATCGTCGCCGTCGAGATCGGCGACAGCGGCCCGGGCATCGATCCCCGCATTTTGCCCGAGATCTTCGACCCGTTCTTCACGACCAAGGAGGCAGGTACCGGCCTCGGACTTTCCATCGTGCGCAAGATCGTCGACCAGCACGGCGGCCGCATCGAGTTCGACTCGATCCCCGGGCGCGGCACGCGCGTGCGCGTGGAGTTGCCCCTCGCCGCGGCAACCGCCGCCGGAAAGACGGTGCAGATCATCTGAGCCAGCGTCGTGTTAGAACGGCACGCTTTTGCGCACGAGCACGGAGTCGCCCGAAAACGGGGGGACCTTGGCGGAGCGGAACTTGGACGCGACGCAGGTCCCGGCGCTGGTGCCGACGAACGGTCCAGATTCGATGATCGCGTTGGTGACTTGACCGGTAGGAGCAAACGTCACCGCAACGCGCGCGGTGGTGCCCGTGGGTGTGTCGATGTTTCGGCACTTGTTGGCGCGGCCGGCTGCGTCTTCCAATGCTTCGCGCGCAGCCTGCGTGTTGAAATCCCCCTTGGCGCGTCCCGCTGAAAGAGGTGGAGCGACGGCCGGCACGGGCGCATTGGCGCCCGGCGGTAGCCCGTTCGGCAATGCCTCGCCGCCCGCCGGAGCGACGGGTGCATTGGCCAGCGTCGACGGGTTATTCATCGAATCCTGTTCACCCGCAGCAGCAGGCGCCGGCGCGAGCACCTCGGCATGCGGGTCAGCTGCCAGCGGCCCGGCGTTGACCGCCTCGTGGGCGGGCGGCGGATTCTGTTTCTCGAGCATCGCTTCAGACGGCTTCGCTAGTGCGGTGCCTGCCGTCGGCGTCGGTTCCACGCCGTCGACCGGGGGTAAGTCCGTCACCCGGGTCGGGCTTCGGCGGGAGCGATTCGGGTCATCCACCTTGGCTTCGGCCTGGGGGCGCGCTCGATCGGCGGACGGCAGGGGATCGGACGGCTGCACGGCCGCCCTCGGTTCGGGGGTTTCCTCGGTCGAGGCACCGTCGGCTGCCCCGGGAGGAGAAGCGCGCATCGCCAGGCCGAACCCGCTGAGGCCAGCGGCCATGAGCAGCGCCACCAGGGCGGCGATCTTCGGACCCCGGTTGGAAGGGTCGCGCACGGTTTCGAGGCGCGGCAAGGACTCTTCGGGCGGCACGCTTTCGAAAAGCGAGGTCGGCGCCGTGGTACTGCGCGTCCGTGGCGGCTCGGGCCACGGGTGCATGTTCGGCGAGAGCGTCGGCAGCGCGAGCGCGATCGGCGGGCGCGGTGGAGGCAACGTTCGCTGCGAAAACGTGGCCGGCGTATCGACACCGCTGATCTCGACCACCGGCGGCGGCGGTGGGGCGGCGGGCGGTCGAGCGCTTTTGCGGCCGTCGACATCGATGGCCGCACCGCACTTCCGACAGCGGAATTTCACGATCTTGCCGCGGATCAACTCGTCGGGAACGAGGAATTTCGCGGTGCAGCTCGTGCAGACAACCGTTTTCGGCTGCTCGGTCATTTCATATTGCCCCTCGAAGAAGGCAAAACCCAGCCATCTTCAAACAAAACAATGCGAACCATATACTCTTTTCAGTGGAGATCGCCCACCTCTTTTTGCGAGAATGCGAGAATTTGCCTCATTCCAGAACGCCGACCGCTTTTTCGACTTCGCTTCGCAAGTCCCCGTTTGCAACGACCTCCAGGACTTTTTGGATATCTCGGTAAAGCGGGCGATCTCCTTTCATTTCCGGCACGATCTGGCGGATGGAGCGATAAGCGGCCGTAACCCCTGCGCTCGGCGTCAATGGCCTACGTTGATCGAGCCCGGCGCAAGCGGTCAGGATTTCGATGGCCAGGGAGCCTTGCACGTTGGCCACGATCTGGCGCAGCTTTCGAGCACTTACGCTGCCCATGGAGACATGGTCCTCCTTGCCGGCGGAGGAAGGAATCGAGTCGACGCTCGCGGGGTGGCAAAGGATCTTATTTTCGCTGACGAGCGAGGCGCTCGCGACCTGGGCAATCATGAAGCCGCTCTCGAGGCCGCTCTGCGGGGCGAGGAAAGGGGTAAGCCCACTGGAGAGCGCAGGATTGACCAGTTGCTCGACGCGCCGTTCGCTGATGTTGGCAAGCTCGGCGGTGGCCATGGCGGCAAGGTCGAGCGCCAGAGCGAGCGGCTGTCCGTGGAAGTTTCCTCCGGAGATGAGGTCTGCCTCGGGGTGAGTGACGTCGCTCGGAAAAACGAGAGGGTTGTCGGTGACGCTGTTCAGCTCGCACTCCACGACGCCGGCTCCCCAACGCAAAGCGTCACGCGTGGCACCGTGCACCTGGGGCATGCACCGTAGGGAATACGCGTCCTGCACTTTGCCGCAGTCGCGGTGGCTTTCCATGATGGCGCTACTTCCCAACATGCGCCGAAGGTTGGATGCGCTCTCCCGCTGCCCTGGATGGGGACGCGCCTGCATGAGCCGCTCGTCGAAGGGCCGTTGCGAGCCTTTGAGTGCTTCGAGGCTCATGGCCCCTGCCACGTCGGCCAAGGTGGAAAGTCGCGCCCCGTCGAGCAGGGCCAGCGCTCCGAGTCCCGCCATGTATTGCGTACCGTTGATGAGCGAAAGTCCCTCCTTGGCCTCGAGCACGACCGGTTCGATCCCGGCGCGCGAGAGTGCCTCGCCTCCTTCCAAGAGAGCTCCTCCGAAGCGCGCTTCCCCTTCACCGATGAGCACCAGCGCCAGGTGCGCGAGAGGAGCAAGATCCCCCGACGCGCCCACCGATCCCTGGGCAGGGATGCGAGGCACGACGCCCCGATTCAGCATTTGCAGCAGGCGATCGATGACCACCTCGCGTACGCCGGAGTGCCCGAGCGACAGAACCTGGGCCCTGAGGACGATCATGGCGCGCACTTCGTCGTCGCCGAGGTCGGGCCCTATGCCGCAGGCATGGCTGCGTACCAAGTTGCGTTGCAGCGCGCGCACGTCGCTCGCCGAGATGTGGACCTCGGAGAGCGCGCCGAAGCCAGTGTTGATGCCGTAGACAGGGCGTGGATTGTCACCGCTCTGGAAGCGCTCGACGATCGATCGGGCGCGGCGCACGGCTTCGAGCGCATCGGCGGCGAGCTTTACCGGTCGCGCGCGGCGAGCGACGTCTTCGAGATCCAAAAGACGGATGGGGCGGCCGAGGAGAAGCGGCTCCTGCGAGATCGCGACATTCATGGGCGGCAGCGTAGCAGTCTCCGCACGCTCGTCGGGCAGTCTTTGGGAAGGCGACGCCGCGCTATTCCATCGACGACGTTCGCGGTCGAGCGCGCTTGGCTTCAATGGCCCGCCGTGGCAAAGGTGCTGTCATGCGCATCGCTATCATCAACGGCAGCGTGTCCACTCCCGAAGACGCACGCATTTCCGTCTACGACCGCGGTTTTCTTTACGGCGATTCGATTTTCGAGACCGTGCGGACCTACGACGGAAAAGCCTTCGCGCTCGGTGATCACTTGGCCCGCCTGGCCCGTTCGGCCGAGCGGGTGTTCATCGAGCTACCGGCGTCACTCGACGTGATCGCGGCCGAGGTCGAGCAAGCCATCGCACTGGCGCAGAATCCGGAGAGCTTCGCGCGGGTCATGATCACCCGCGGCATTGGCCCGCTCGGTCTCGACCCCGCGCTCGCCCAGCATCCGAACCGGATCGTCCTCGTCGAGCCCTTCGTTCCCCCGACGACCGAGGATTATCAGAACGGCATCGGAGCCATCACGTTCCGCACCGTTCGATCGACCGACGCCACGCCGGCCGCGGGCGCCAAGGTCGCCAACTACCTGACCAGCGTGCTCGCCATACGCGAAGCGCGAAAGCACGGCGCCGCCGAAGCGCTCATCGTGGACGGCAGAGGATGCGTGCTCGAAGGCACCACGTCGAATGTCTTTCTGGTCAAGGAGCGAAGACTCGTCACCGCACCCGAGGAGTCCGGCATCTTGTCCGGAATCACGCGCGCTTACTTGCTTCGAGCGGCCGAGCACCTCGGGATTCAGGTCACCATCCGCGACATCCGCGAGCAGGAGCTGTCCGAGGCCGACGAGCTCTTCATCTCGTCGACATTGCGCGAAGTGCTTCCCGTCGTGCGTCTCGATGGTCGCCCCATCGGGAGCGGAACGCCCGGCCCCGTGACACGCCAGATCCACGCCGAATTCCGCAAGGCCACCTGACGCGGATCCGGTCGACCCTGGAACATGGTCTCCTTACCGAGAGGATGCTCATGAACTTCATGCTCAAAATCGCGCTCCCTTGCCTGGGCCTTGCGGCGATCGGCGCGACTGGCTGCAAAGTCACCGAATGTACGGAAACCGCGCCCGATGGCGGTACGACCAAGACAGAGAACTGCCTTAAAATCCAGACGACGGTCGAATACCGCGATACGCGGTCCCGCGCCGGCGGCCAGGCGTGGACGAGCGGGCGCTCCGTCTCGATCACCAACTACAACGGTCCGCTCAAGGTCGCGCTTGGCAACGCCGCCGACGAGCGCGTGCAATTCTTGGGCACCGCTTTCACCCGCGAAACCAACGACGCCGACGGCGCGCAGAAAGCGAAGGACCACCTCGGCGCGCTGGCTGACCCGTCGTTCAGCGGCGGGGAATCCATCAGTTTGGTCGCCCCCGGTGGCGGCCTGGCCGGTTACAGTCCCTTCGACGGTTACGATCTCACCGTCTGGCTTCCACCCGATTTCGACGCCGCGCTCACCGTCATCAACAATAACGGAACCACCATGCTCTACGGGGCGGACGGGACGACGAGCACCACTGTCACCTCCCACGAGATCATTGCCACCGACTTGAAGCGCACCATCAACCTTCACTCGACGGTAGGCGACATCGACGTGGGCGCCGTGCCGAGCGGTCCAGGCAACGTGGTTCGCACCGACCTCGGCAAGATCACGGCCCGCATTGGCGCGGCCAACTTGGCCATCAGCGCCACGACCGATTCCGGCATCGTGACTTTCCCCACTGCGTGGACGACGCAGATGGTCGCCGCCGACAAAATGAGCGGCACCGCCACCCTCGGCGATGGCTCTGGCGTTCTCACCGTCTCGACGGGCGGCGGCAACATCAGCTTCTTCACGCAATAGCTGGCGAGGTAGCTCCGGCAACGATGAGCGCGGAGCTCCCGCAGGAAGACGCTACGGCAGAATGATGCCGCCAGGGCTCACTTTGTCGCCTGGCTGAGCCAGCCCCGATGGCGTGGCGGCTTCCTCCTGCACCACGGGAACCGGAATCGACAGCTGGCCTCCCGATTGCGAAGCAATGATGGCGAGCGCCTTTTGAAAGAAGCCGCGCAAGAAAGGAATCTCGTGCGGAGGTAACGTGATGAGCCCCGCCGCCACCACGGCGGACGCAATCGCCATGACTTCTGCGGCGCGCTCGCGACCTTGGCGGGCCAGGATCGAGATGGCAGCGTCCTTCATGCGTGCGGCCAGGTGTTCGCGCACATCGGGACCAAAGAAGCGATCGGTCGCGTTGTCGAGCGCTTCGCGTACGGCGTCGTCGACTTTCTTGGCATCCTGCTCCGGTCCGCCGCTGGTGGCGAGCTTCTGGCCCACCTCGATGAGCAGCTCTTGCACCGCGGGACCGTCCGGAAGCCACGCTCCGAGCTCGGGTTCGCGGTGAAGATCGGCCGAATGGGCGACGACCGCTGACGCAGCCGGGATCTCCAGCTTGGCCTGGTCGATGGGGTGCGGTGGCGCTTGGTCGGGCGCCGGCCCGAGAACCTCGGCGTGCGAGTCGAGACCGAGCGGAAGGATGGCGCCGCTCTTGGCGTTGTTGGCGCGGGCGGCAGCCACACGCGCACGCGCCCAATCGATGGGAACGGCGACCGGGTGATAGCCCATGCGCCGCGCGCTCTCCTCGAACGAGGCGCGCAGCTGGGAGCGGCTCATCTCCAGCGCGCGCACGTCGAGAAGGCCCGCCTCTTCTCGCATCGTGGTGTGCACGACGTAGTGTTTGCCGCTCTGCCGCCGCGCGGCGAGGATCACCATGTGCGTTCCGGCGCCGTCGGGTGGCACGAACCACGCGTCGTACCCCTCCACCGGATCGCCGGCGAGACGGGTGACCCGCGCGCGCTCCGGCACCGCGACGCCTCGCGCCTTGAGCACATTGAGCCCGCGCCGCGCCGCTTTTCGGGCCGGCGCTGGGGCTTTGTCATCCTCGGCCACCGCCGCGACGGCGCCGGCGTTCTTCGCTTGCACCCACGCTTCGACCAGCGCTGGGCCACGCTCCGCGGCGTGGACCACGGCGGCGACCGCGCTGGCGGCGTCCGTCTCGAGGGCGCTCGCGTCGAACGACGGGGTGGCGCCGGCATCGGCTTTGTTCGCGGCCATCTTTTTTCAAGCTCCTAAAGTACTTTGTCGGTTCTTCGCTTTACCAGCGCCATCGGTCAGTTGTGGCGAGCGTATAGCACGTTGCTGAAAAAGGCCTCCGAAGGGTCGTTGCTGCTGTTTCTCCCCCCAGCCCCCCTCACTCTTGCGAGGGGGGAGCCGACGGCGGGAGCCGGCGGCGGGGGGAGAAATAGCGATCGGAACGATTCCAGTGGCGAAGCGGTCGCCTGTTCAGCAACCCGCTTACGAGCGCGGCCCGAGGTGCGCGATCATGTCGATCTCGACGAGCACGCCGCGCGGAAGCGCGCCCACTTGCACCGTCGCACGCGCCGGCGGCTCGCTTGAAAAATAACTGCCGTAGACTTCGTTCATCTTGGCGAAGTGCCCTATATCGGCGAGGTAGATTGTCGTTTTGACGACTTCGGCAAAGCTCGCGCCCGCTGCACGCAAAACGGCGCCGAGGTTTTCCATGACCCGCCGCGTCTGCACCACGATGTCCCCCTCGACGACTTTGCCGGAAGCGGGATCGAGCGGGATCTGGCCGCTCAGGAAGACGAGATCGCCGACCCGCACCGCTTGGGAATAAGCGCCCACGGCCTGCGGCGCTTCGGAAGTTTGAATGACTTGCTTTGGCACGCGAACCTCCCTGTCAGAGTTCTTTACGACCTTCGATGGCCCGCCCCAAGGTGATTTGATCGGCGAACTCGAGATCACCACCGTGTGGCACGCCACTCGCGATTCGTGACACGCGGACCTGAGAGCCGAGCTCGCGCGCCAGAAAGAGCGCCGTCGCTTCGCCGTCCACCGAGGGGGGCGTGGCCACGACGATCTCGGCGATGGGCTCTTCCGCGATGCGCCTACGCAACGTCTCGAGGGGAAGGTCCTCGGGTCCCACTCCCTCCAGCGGCGAAATGAGCCTCCCCAGGATGAAATAGCGGCCGCGCATGGCGCCGCTCCGCTCGATGGCGAGAAGATCTTGGATCCGTGCCACCACGCAGAGAATGCGCGGATCGCGCTTCTGGTCGCGGCAGATGGAGCAACGGATAGGCTCTGCCGGATCCGTCACTTCGGCGATGTGCCCACAGCGCTCGCAAGGCCGCAGGTGCTCGCCGATGGACACGAGCTCCTCGGCGAGTCGCCGCGGCAGCTCGGTGTCCTGGGCCAGCATGTGCAAGACGAAGCGCTGAGCCGTCTTTTCCCCTACACCGGGGAGGCGGGAAAGGAGTGACACGAGTCGGGAGAGGCGTTCGGGGAGGGCCACGGTCCCGCCTTCAACCCGACAGGTTGGGAAGCTTGACCCCTCCCGTTACCTTGGCCACTTCGTCTTCCACCAGCTTGTCGGCCTGCGCGAGCGCCGCATTGACGGCGGCGACAATCGCATCGCACGCCATCTCCAGCCCCTCGGCCGCGAGAAACTCGGGGTCCACTTCGACGCGCGTGATTTTGCCTTCGCAGGTCGCGGTGGCCTTCACCTTGTCGCTCACGGCGCCGGCGGTCAGCTCGCGGCTCTTGAGCTCCTCTTTGACCTGATCGATCTTGCGCTGCATGCGCGCGGCTTGGCGCATCAGCTCGCTCATCCCGCCGCGAAATTGCATCGTCCTCTATTGCCGTGCCCGCCCCCCAAAGGCAAGGCGGAACACCTATTCCACCACCCGCACGTCTTTGAGCTCGGCGCCGAGGATGTCGATGGCGGCCTTGACGAGCGGGTGCTCGGCCACGACGCGGCGGGCCTGCTCGAGACGGACCCGCCGCTCCTCGATGTCGATCGACGCCACCGAAGCATTCGCTCTGGGACTAGCCGTCAAGTCGAAGGCAACCGGCGTCACGGTGCCGAAGTACTCGCGAACGTGGCGCGTGAGGAGCTCGACGTGGGAGGACTCGGTCGCCTGGGCGGCCAAGAACGATCCCGGCTCGTACCCCAAAACGACGCGCTCGGCGCTGAACGCGATGGGCGAAGCATGCTCGAGGATCGACGCCAAGGGCGCCCGTTCCGCGCGGATGCGGCCGAGCACGGCGCGCCAAGCGTCGAGACTCGACGATCGCGACGACGAGTCCGATCGAGATGCGGCACCGGCCGCACCTTGGGTGGGGAAGGCGGGCGCCGCTGCCGGCGCGAAGAGCGTCGCTGCCGCCGGCGTCGCTGCTCTGCGCGAACCGAGCGAGGGAGGATCGTGGACGGCAGGACCGAGCGGCGCCACCGAGCTCGCTGTGTTCGGCGATGCCGCCATGGCGCGCGTTGCCCCGCTCGGCGGCGTGCGCGACGGCGACGTGCCCGCAGAACTCGGCGAAGGCCCTCCCACGCCGGGTGACGGAACTCCCGTCCCCGCCGATGCACCTCGGCTCGGGGGGCGCGACGGCGCGGAACCTGCTCCGCCCGCCGATCGTGAGGGCCCCGCAGGAGGAGAACCGCCTGACGAAAGCCGCTGCTCGAGCTCCACCAATCGCATCACGAGATCGTCGATGGGCACGAGCGGCGGACGGCGGGCCAGCCGTACCAGCAGCATCTCCAGCGCGGCACGAAGATCGGCCGATTTGGCGACCTCGTCGAAAGCGGTCGAGAAACCGTGGTGCAGGCGCAGCAGGTCGTCGGCGTCTGCCGACGCGGCCAGCGCTTTGACCTCGGCATTCTCCTCGTCAGCCAGATCGAGGAGGCGATCGGGCTCGCGACAGACTTTGGCGACGACCAGATCGCGCAGCTCGGCCAGGATGCCGCGCGCCACCTGGTTGATGTCGTACCCCTGGTCGGAGAGGTCGGCGACGATGCCGAGGCAACTGGCGGCGTCGCCGGAGAGGAGTCCTTTGGCGATCTCATGGATGACGCTGCGCGCGGCGACGCCGAGAACACGCGATACTTCGGTGCCGACGAGCTTGTCGCCACCCCAGGCAATGGCCTGATCCAAGAGGCTCATCGCATCGCGCAAGCTGCCCGCCCCCTCGCGTGCGATGAGCGTGACCGCCGCGTCGTCGGCTTCGATCTTCTCCGCGGTGAGCACGTGACGCAGCCTCTTGGCAATGAGCTGCGTCGGGATCAGCTTGAAGTCGTAACGCTGGCAACGGGACAATATCGTCACCGGCACCTTGTGGACTTCGGTGGTAGCGAAGATGAACTTGACGTGCGGCGGCGGCTCTTCGAGCGTCTTCAAGAACGCGTTCCAGGCGTTCTGCGAGAGCATGTGCACCTCGTCGACGATGAAGATCTTGGAGCGGTCGCGGGCGGGGCGATAGGGGAGGCTCTCCTGCAGCTTGCGCACCTCGTCCACGCCGTTGTAGCTGGCGCCATCGATCTCCTGCACGTCGACATCGGAGCCAGCGGCGATCTCGCGGCAAGGTGAACAGACGAGGCACGGCGTCGCCGTCGGCCCCTTTTCGCAGTTGAGCGCCTTGGCCATGATGCGCGCGCTCGTCGTCTTGCCCACGCCGCGCACCCCGGTGAAGAGGAAGGCGTGCGCGACGCGGCCCGTTGCGATGGCATTGGCGAGCGTGCGAGACACGTGCTCTTGCCCGACGAGATCGTCGAACGTCTGCGGGCGCCACTTGCGAGCGAGGACGAGGTAACTCAAGGGCACTTCGTGCTAGTCCATCGTCACCCGCGCGGCTACCCCGTCACCACCTCTTCAATGGCTTCGCGCACTTTGCCGAGCAGCTCATCGAGATCGCCATCGGAGATGTTGAGCGGCGGCGCGACGTAGACGACGTTGCCGAGGGGCCTCAAGTAGAGACCGCGCCGGAGCGCTGCCTCGTACACGCGCCAACCGATGGGGTCGAGGTACCCATTCTCGCCCTCCGCTTCGAGATCGGCGGCGCCTATCATGCCGAGAGAACGAACGGAGCTGACCTTGGGGAGATTGGCGAGGCCAGCGAACGCAGCAGCGATGGCCCGCCCTTTGGGCTCTGCGCGCTCGAGGATCCGTTCATCGCGATAGATGCGAAGGACCTCGCGCGCGACGGCCGCTCCGAGCGGGTTTCCGCAATAGGTGTGACCGTAGAAGAAGGTGCGGCTCTTGTCGCCGATGAAACCCTGAAAAATAGCCTCGCTGGCGAGCGTGGCGGCCATGGGAAACATGCCCCCCGAGAATCCTTTGGCCAGACACAAGAGATCGGGCCGCGTCCCCGACGCTTGGCAGGCCCACATCGGTCCCGTGCGTCCGTACCCGCTGAAAACCTCGTCGAAGACGAGCAAAATGCCGTGCTCGTCGCAACGCCGTCGCACGTGACGAAGGTACTCGTCGGCGTAGATACGCATGCCGGCCGCACCTTGCACGCGCGGCTCGAGGACCACCGCCGCGATCTCGTCGGGCGCGGCGCAAAGCGCTCGGTCGAGCTCCTCGAAGGCGCGCGCGTAGGCCGCGCCATTCGCCGGTGGCGCGACGTGCACGCAGTCGAAGAGGATGCCGGCGAAGGGGCGGCGGAACACTTCCACGCCGCCGAGGCTCGTGGCCCCCACGGTCTCGCCGTGAAATGCCCCTTCCAGCGCCAGGAAACGGCGACGCTTGGACGCGCCGTTTTGCGCCGCGAACTGCACGGCCAATTTGATGGCGACCTCGACCGACGTCGATCCATTGTCGCTGAAGAAAACGCGCTCGAGCCCCGGAGGAGCGACGGCGCAAAGCTCGTCGGCGAGCTGCGCGGCTTCGGGATGAGCAATGCCGGCGAGCGAGCAGTGACAGAGCTCTTCTGCCTGACGACGAAGTGCCGCCACGAGCCGCGGGTGGCCGTGCCCCAGCGTGCAAACCCACCATTGCGAGTTGGCATCGAGGAAGGAGCGGCCGTCGACGTCGAAAAGGCGGGCCCCCGCGGCCCTGCAGATGACCAGAGGGTCGGTCGCGGCGATGTAGCTTCCCATCTCGGTGTACGGGTGCCAGACGCGCCGCTTGTCGAGCGCCACGATGTCGCTGCGCGACGGACTCATGCGAAGGTGTCTAGCACTGTCCCATCGGCCGCGTCATGGCGGCACCGATGGACGGTAGTGCTATCGCCGTTCTGGCAAGGCACCCCGCGGCATCTCGGCGTCGTCCCGCGCGACGAGCAGCGCGCCCGACGAAGGGGGAAGAGGCGCGCCGATGGGAAGAAACACGCTCACCGTCGTGCCGGCGCCCGTGCGGCTGGTGATGGAGATTTCGCCGTCGTGCGCTTCGACGATCCGGTCGACGATGGCAAGCCCGAGCCCCGTGCCGCTCGGTCGCGTCGTAAAAAACGGATCTTTCGCGCGCACCCGCACGTGCGGATCCATCCCTTCCCCCGTGTCCTGCACGTCGATGTGGACTCCTTCCAGCGCATCGCGCCGCCCCGAGCGCAGCGAGATGGAAAGGGTTCGCTGCCTAGGAAAGCTCCCGGCGCCCGAGTCCGAGGCGGGGACTCCCATGGCTTGCACCGCGTTCTCGATGAGGTTGTCGAACACCTGCCGCAAGAGGCCCGGATCACCCCAGATGGAGTGGATCTCCCCGTCCTCGTGGATCTCGACGGGCATCGCATCGCGCAGCGCCGTCGAGGTGAGCGTGCGCTCGATGATCTCCCGCACCGAGACGAGCTGGCGCTGCACGTTGACCGGCCGCGCATAGCGCAGCAGATCGCCGACCAAGCGATTGAGGCGCGACGACTCCTCCTTGAGGATGGCGAGCAGCGTTTCACGGTCTTGCGGCGCCGTCTCGCGCCGGCGCAGCCCTGCGACGGCATTGGAGATGATCGCCAAAGGGTTGCGCACTTCGTGGGCGATCACGGCCGCCAGCTCACCGACGGCGGCGAGTTGCTCTTTGCGCGTGAGCTCACGCTGCGCTTCACGCAGCTCCTCGTACGACTGACGCAGCTCCCCGGAGCGTCGCTGGAGCTCGAGCGACTGATCCGTGAGCTCTTTGCTCAGCAGCGACGATCGCACCAGGAAGGCGCCCGCTACGCCGAAGACGAAGGCAGCGTTACCGAGAGGGCTGAGCCAGACGCCTCCGCCTACGCCGAGGGCGAGCAGGGCATCGTGAATCGTCGTGCCGCTCATGCAGGCCGCGCCGAGCAGCGGAATGATGCCGTCCCGCCGACCGCCGAGCGTCGCGTGCAGCAGCAGCCCGAGCGAAGCCGTACCGGCCAGTGCGATCGCGGCAGTCACCACGCCACCAAACGGCGTGACCACGACCTGCAGGTGCTCGATCATGATGCTGCCCAGCCGCATCGGCACGGGAACGGGATTTTTCAGGTCGATCAGCAGACCCAAAGCGTTGGCGACGGCGAAGACGGCCGCTGCCCCGTACACGAAACGCATCCAGCGCATGGGTGCTTCGACCTTCGCGAAGAGCAGCGCAAAATGCAGGACCAGCACGGAACCGAGGATCGTTGCGAACATCGTCATCGTCATCGCAAACAGGGTGTCCGCTTCCCCAGCGTGCGCGTAGGCGAGCATCAGCCCGACGGAATGGATGGCCATCGCCAGGGAGTTCAAACCGAACACGAGATGCTCGGGCTCCCGTCGATGGACGAGGTACGTGATGCAAAAAGACAGCCCGATGCCGATGTAGGAGAGGACCCACGCGAAAAGCACTCCAGCGAGAAACTGGGTGAGCATCCGAACCGCCTCTCGGCGGGAAAGTAGCACGCTTCCTCTCCTCCGAATGGGCTTCAGTATCGCTGCCTTCGACCCTTTTGGCGCTGCGGGTACGCCGCGTCGCCGCCTCGGAAGATCCCCTGAGATTCGGGAAAACGAAAAAGCTCCGCTCGTCGCCTGGGAGGCGCCCGCCATTGGTCGGGCGCTCCAAAAACGGCCGTGATTCTGCGCGAGTTGGCGCCTCTTGGTGCGGGCCCAGAAGGGCGCAGTGAGATTTATCTTTCGCCGCCCATCGGGTCGTGTGGTAGAAGCGCGGCCGCGGTTGACCAGCGTCAACGGATTTTAGGGAGGCCCCACCCTATTTGAGAAAACTGGGGAAGGAGATGACAAATGCGTAAGCTTCATTTGATTCCCGTAGCGCTTCTTCTGGTGCCGCTAGCGTTGGCCAACGCTTGCGGTGATGACGACGACGCCCCGCCCGGCACGGGTGGCTCTGGTGGTTCTTCTGGCGCGACCGGTAAGGGCGGCAGCGGCGGCGGCACGGCGGGCACGGGCGGCGGCACGGCTGGCAAAGGCGGCGGCGGCACGGGCGGCACGACCGGCGGCGCTGGCGCGGGCGGCGGCACGGCTGGCAAAGCCGGCGGCGGCGGCGGCGGTGCGGCAGGGGCCGGCGGCAAAGGCGGCGGCGCTGGTACGGGCGCCGGCGGCAAAGGCGGCGGCGCTGGCGCGGGCGGCAGCACAGCCGGCGCGGCTGGTACGGGCGGCACGGCTGGCACCGACGGCGGAGCCGGCACCGATGGCGGAGCCGGTAGCGACGGCGGAGACGGCGGGGACGTCACGACGCCCCCCACCGACGGTTCCGACGTCCGCACGGACGGTAGTGATACCGACGCGGGCGACGCGACGGGTGATGCCACCGGCGACAGCACGGACGCCCCTGGCGACACCGGCGGCGACGGCGGCTGATCCTCATCCTCGACGACGCGGGAGGCGGCTGAGTCCGCTTCCCGCTGCCGTCGAATCGTCGATCGATTTCAACTGACTGACGCGGCGAGCCTGCGGCCCGTGCGACGCGTTCGCGCGCGCGTGCGCCTCGTTGCATACTTAACTTCAACGTCTTTTTCCGAGAGGCGCTGACCGTGCGCCCGCGCGACTTGTATCGCGCGGGCGCTTTTCTTTGGGCGCTACTTCTTTTCCTCGGCCTTCGGTTTCTTGTCGTCCTTGGGCTTGTCGGCGGCGGCCTTGTCAGTCGGCTTGTCCTTCGGCTTGTCGGCAGCCGCTTTGTCGTCCTTCTTCTTGTCCTTCTCGGCGGCCGGCGCGGGAGGCATCATCGGCGGATCTTCCGGCGCGTCGCGGTTGATGGTGATCGTGCGCGTCGTCGCGTTCCACGCGCCCGGTACGGCCTTGCCGTCTTTGTCGTCGAGCTCGAGCGCGATCTTGTATTCGCCGTTGCGTAAGTTATCGAGCGCGTACGGTTTCCACTCCGCGATCTTCAGCGATCGACCATCCCCTTCGACGCCCGGCCCCGTGACGTTCGCCTTGATGGTGAACTTGCCTTCGCCGAGCTCGGCGTTGGCGAGGTACCAGTCGACGAGTACGTGATCGGCTTTCGACGCGTTGTAAGCGCCTTTCGGGCGGCTGTAGACGAGCATCGGATCTTTTGCCTTCCATTCCGACTTGCCCTTCTTGCCCACCCAGAAATGCACCATCGCCAGCGCCCCCTGTGCCTTCACCGACTCGTGGTTCATCCGGCTCGGAAAGGCGACCAGCAGGTGTTCCCCCTCCGCGATCGAATCGCCACCGAGGAGCTCGGACAGTTTGATCCCCGGTTTGGGATCGTAGATGGGCTTGTACGGTTTGTTGTCGAGGATGAGATGCACGTGAGGACCGCCGGTCTCCGTCGCCCAGTCCTTGACGTCGAGCTTCACCTCGAAGTCCTTCGCCTTGTCCGCTGCCACGGTTTGCTCGGCCGTCGGTGATTTGATCGTCACTTTCGGTGCCTTTTTGGGGGCATCGGACGGCGTGGCGGGCCCGAACGCAACGTCGGGAAGCGTCGGCTTTTCGGGTGGCGGCGGCTCGGGCGTGGGAGGTGGGGCCGGCGGCATTTCCGCCGTGGGAGGCGGTGGAGGCGGCGGCGGCGCCGGGGGCGGTTCCGAGCCACCGCAAGCAACGACGCCGATCACGAGCGAAAGAGGGATAGCTGCCAAGGAACGACGTGCGCGTAGCATCATGATTTTCGATTCTCCGTTTCGGGTTGGCGGAAGTTTTCCTGGTATGAAGGTAGATCTCAAGGGGTTTCGCTCCTTCTCCCACCGACGTCGCAGGTGCGCGCGCAGGGAAAAGGGGCGCTTGACCGGGGCCGCTCGCGGGGCGAAAACGTGGGCGAGATGCCCCAACGCCGTCGCTACCTCTTCGTCTGCAACAACCGCCGGCCCGACGACAACCCCAAGGGTTCCTGCGCCGCGAAAGGGTCTGCCGCGGTGCACGAGGCGTTGAAGGTGCAGCTCTATCAACGCAACCTCGCCAAAGTCGAGGCGCGCGCATGTACCTCCAGCTGTCTCGATCAATGCGCGACCGGCGTGTCCATTCTGGTCGAGCCGGACCACTTCTTCTACGGACGCGTCACCGTCGAAGACGTGCCCGACATCGTCGACGCACTGGCGAGCGGCGCCCGCGTCGAGCGGCTCGTTGTCCTTCCCGAGGACCTCGACAGGGGCTGACGCCCCGCAAGGAGACCTTCCCATGCAACGTCTCGTTCCTTCGCAAACGCTGGTCGCGGTGATCGATGTCCAAGACGGGCTCGCGTCGGCGATGGCGCCCGCTCGCATGGCCGACCTCGCGCGCGGCGTTCCGCTCTTGCTCACGGCGGCCAAGCTCCTCGGTGCTCCCGTGCTCGCGACCGAGCAATACCCGAAGGGACTCAAGTCCACCATCGCGCCCGTCCTCGAAAAACTCGAAGACCTCGGCGTCGTTCGCCTGGAAAAGACGGCATTTTCGGCTGCCGAAGTGCCGGAGTTCCAGCGTCGGCTCGAGCAGCTCTCCCCCAAGTCCGTCGTGGTGGTGGGGATGGAGACGCATGTGTGCGTCTACCAGACGGTGCGCGATCTTCGCGCGAAAGGGCTGGAGGTGCTGGTGCCCGTCGACGGCGTCGCTTCGAGGCGCGACGAAGATCGCGCGGTGGGTCTCGCGCTCTGCGAAAGGGTAGGCGCTATCCCGACCAGCATCGAAACGGTCGTCTTCGATTGGCTCGGTCGGGCCGGCACCGATGTTTTCCGCACCCTCTCCAAGTTGCTGCGCTGACAACGCGGTCTTGTAGGTCGACCGTCTGCCATTCCTGTTCAACGGATCTGTCCCGTCGCGCGACGTGCCTCACGTGCCAATGACTTGCGAGACAGCGACCGAAGTGGTCCCCACACCACAAACGATCGCCGGCCAGTGCCGGCGATTCACTCCTGCGGTCGTTCACCCCCCGTCGAGCACGATGCGGACGGCAGAGGCCCGCCGCACCGTGGCCGACGTTCGCTAACGCTAACGTTGATCCTTGTTCAGACAGGCGACCGAGATCGCTTTCTCACGAAGGCCCACGCCGAACTGCCCAGAGCCGACCGAGAGAAACCAGGTGCTTCCGTTGTGGGTCAACTCCGCATAGTCGTTGACGTCGCGGAACATCCCCTCGATCTTGTTGTAACCGTCCGGGATAGCGAGCCGCTGGAATCTTGCGGCCAGATGAGAGCACTCCGACGGTGGAGGCATGCATCCGCACGAAGGGATCGAGGGGAGTGGGCGAGGTTGGTGGCGGCATTCGAGCGGTCGCGCTCATCGCTGCCGGAGTTCTGCGCGCGGCACGATCTCGTCGAGCGAACGTTTGTCTGGTGGCGATGGGCTGGGTAGCGAGAAACGGTCGGCGAACCGTGAGCCGCCAGATGTTCGCCTCGTGCCCGTCGAGGTGGTGAAGTCGATGGGTCCCGCGAGCTGCAACGAAGTGCTGCTCACCGTCGCGGGCATCGAGATCCGAGTCGAGGTCGGCGCCGACGTGGCATACATCGCGACGCTGGTGGCTGAGCTGCGATCACGATGTTGACACTGCCCGCGAGCGTTCGGTATATCTCGCGGCGGAGCCCGTCGATCTCAGACGCGGGCACGACGGCTTGGTGGCCATCGTTCGCGACACTTGGCGCCTGAACCCTTTCGATGGGCATCTGTTCGTGTTCCTCGGAAAACGGATCGACCGCGTGAAGGTGCTCGCTTGGGACCGCAACGGTTTTGTTCTGTATTACAAGCGTCTTTCCAAGGGCCGCTTCCGCATGCCCCTGGTCCCGGAAGGCGCACAACGCATCGAGCTCGATGCGACGACGCTCGCCATGCTACTGGACGGCATCGACGTGAAGTTCGTGAAGCGCCCGCGAGCGTGGGCCCCTCCCACGCCACCGCCGTCGCCTTGAGAATGATTCGCCGAAATGCATAGCTAAAAGCTGGATCAGATCGATCACTTAAACAAGAGGATCGACACACGGTCGCGAACGTGATCAAAAATGTTCGTTGGCCTCGAAGAAACACGACTGTCGTTGGCGTGACCAGGCTTCTCGGCTCGGGCAGAAGCTTGCCGAGCGTGATGCTCAGCTCGCTAAGCTCACCGTACGAGTGAACGAGATCGAGCACAAGCTCGCGCTGGCAGACAAGCAGATCGTCGGACCGAAGTCGGAACGGATGCCGACGCCCGAAGAGGAAGCGAAGAAGCGAGAGGGGCACAAGCCGGCGCGCGGCGGGTACCAATCCGCAGAAG
>Ga0193706_1000103_pt1 | contig 61733 bp, 42 predicted proteins | sample U3c1metaG_FD_160130 | JGI IMG/M metagenome (GOLD analysis project Ga0193706, IMG submission 160130) | Soil microbial communities from a riparian zone of the East river system, Colorado, United States - U3c1 | ecosystem: Environmental > Terrestrial > Soil > Riparian zone | place: USA: East River...
CCACGCGGGCGCCCGCGCTCGGTGCCTCTTCGAGACCGAGGTAGGTGGCGGCACCATTCCAATAGGCGTGCGTTGCGTCGGCATGGTTGGTGCGGACGCTGATGTCGTTGGCATAGAGGCGGTACTGCACCGTAACGCTGCTCGCGCCCGCGGTGTCCACTTGCCAGGCGTTCTTACGGATCTTGCCGTGTGCGGCGGGACGGCCGTCGGCGCTCGCCGTCAACGACTCGATGTGGCGCGCGTACTCGCGAACGAGGTACGAGCCCGGCGTCCATACCGGCATGAAGAAAGTGAGCGACGCGGGGAGCGGACCACCGCCGGCTCGCTTGACCGTCGTTTCGACGGCGAGCAGGTGCGCGTGGGCATCGGCGATGGAAAGGTGATGAGCGATCTCGAACATGCCGCGACTTCACGCCGAGCGACGCACCCACCGCGTCGCGGCGTACCTTTTAACATCAAAGCGATCCCGAGGTCACGCGCCAAGGCGCAACGGGACTGTCCACGACACCCCGTCTCGCCCGTTCGCAGGGCACGGCTGGGCAACGACGAAGACGCGCGGTAAAACTGGCGCATGCGCGTGGTCCGCGAACATGACGTGGCGCGCTTTCTCGAGAGGGTGGGTCCTCACCTGCGGGAGCGCGTGGCCGAAAACAATCTGATGCTGGGGTTGCTCGCCGATCTCGCGCGGGCCGGCTCCCTCCCGGGCCCAGCGACCGAAGATGCGAAGCTTGCGCCCGTTCTGCTCGTCGTCGAGGGTGCGAAGGGTATCGAAGCGGTCGCCCTGCAGACGCCGCCGCGCGCCATCATCCTGTCGCGTGCGACGGACGAAGCGATCGGTGCGATCGTCACCTTCGCGCTGTCGACGAAGCTTTCGCTCTCCGGCGTCCTCGGACCGGAGGAGACGGCCGAGCGTTTCGCGTCGCTGTGGGGGACGCGCGCGGGGCATGCCGCGGTTCTGCGGATCGCCGAGATGGTCTACGAGCTCCGGCGGGTTCGCCTGCTCGCGAAGGGCCCGGGCAAGCTGCGGGCCGCGACGGTGGCCGACGAAAACGTTCTTGCCGCGTGGATGGACGCCTTTCACCGCGAAGCGGGCATGGATCCGGTGCACGACTGCCTCGCCTTCGTCCGCGGCAAAATGGCCGCGCGGCAGCTCTTCGTCTGGGAGAACGACGTGCTGGCGTCGATGGTCGCTTGGGGAGGGCGAACGGCAGAAGGCGTACGCATCCAATACGTCTACACGCCGCCCGCCGAGCGAAGGAAAGGGTACGCCAGTGCTTCGGTCGCCGCGCTCAGCCAGCAGTTGTTCGATGAAGGCAGCCCGCGATGCTTTCTCTTCACCAACGCCGCCAACCCGACGTCGAACAAGATCTATCGAGCGATCGGCTATGAACGCGTCTGCGATTTCCGGCTCTACGACTTTCGCGCGCCGTAGCGAGCGCGCGCTTCGCGCTGTTTCATGCCTTGCGGTTTGGGCTCGGCGGCACCACCCTGTCGGCATGGTGTCGCCGGTCACGGTAGAAGAAGCCGCTTCGCGGGGGGCGCTCCTCGTCGAGGCGCCGCATCTCGGGACCATCGCGCTGAGCGGTCCGGATCGTCAGAGTTGGCTGAACGGGCTCGTCACCTCCGACATCGCCAAGCTTTTGCCGGGACACGCTTCGTACGGCCTGGCGCTGGTCAAGGTGGGGCGCATCGTGTCCGACGTCTTCGTTCTGCACGCCGACGACCGGCTGCTCGTCGCCTGCCAGCGCGATCGGACCACGCTGCTCGGAGAGCATCTCGAAAAGTACCTCATCATGGAAGACGCCGCCCACGAGGACGTCTCGAGCGCGTATGCCTGGGCGTTTGCGCACGGGCCGCGCGCCGCGGACATCGCCGCCGCGGCCGCGGCCATGGCGGGCGTGTACGCGGGCTCGGTCGAGCTCAGTGGTCCGGCCGACGGCGTCATCGTGGCGCCGGTGGCGCGAATGGCATACGTTCTCGGCGAGCTCGTCGCCAAGCATCCGGACACCATGGTGGGCTCCGCCGAGGATGCCGAGGGGCTGCGGGTGCGCCGCTTTTTGCCCCGTTTCGGAGTCGATTTCGGCGAAAAAAATTATCCGCAGGAGGCGGCCCTCGAGAAAATTGCCGTGAGCTTCAGCAAGGGGTGTTACCTTGGCCAGGAAGTCGTCTGCCGGCTCGAAATGCGAGGTCACGTCATCAAGAAGATCGTGCCGGTGCGGATCGCCGGCGAGCCTCCCGCGCACGGAGCCGAGGTTCGTTCGGTGGAGGGAAAGGTGTTGGGCACGGTCTCCAGCGCCGTGCCGAGTGGTGGCGATGCCGTGGGTTTGGCGATGGTAAGGATCGATTTCGCCGAGCCGGGCACCAAGCTCGACGTGGGCGGTCGAGAAGCGACCGTGCTCGGCGCGTGAGTTCCCCGCCGCGGTCCGCGTACCCCGGCCCGCGGCCGAGCGTCGTGGAAGACGCTCTCGAGCTCATCGGTCGAACGCCGATGGTGCGGCTCGGCAAGCTCACTCCCCCGGGCGGCGCGAGTGTCTACGCCAAGCTCGAATCGCAGAATCCGGGCGGAAGCGTGAAAGATCGCCCTGCTTACGCGATGATCATCGCCGCCGAAAAATCGGGCGCCATTCGCCCGGGTGCCACCAGCGTCGAAGCGACCAGCGGCAATACCGGCATCAGCCTGGCCATGATTGCCGCCGTGCGGGGCTACCGCTGCGTGCTCGTCATGCCGGAAGACATGAGCCTCGAGCGGCGCTACGTGCTTCGCGCCTACGGCGCGGAAATCACGCTGACGCCCCCCGGCGATGGAATGGCCGCGGCGGTCGAGCGCGCGCGGGAGATCGCCGCCAATACGCCCAACGCTTTCATGCCGCGTCAGTTCGAGAACATCGAGAATCCGAAGAGCCACGAGCGCACGACCGCCCTCGAGATCCTCGAACAAACCGAGGGCAAAGTCGCGGCCTTCGTGGCTGGCGTCGGCACGGGGGGGACGTTGACCGGCGTCGGCCGCGTCCTCAAGCAAGAGCTCGGCGACAACCTGCTCATCGTCGCCGTCGAGCCGGCGGCCAGCGCCGTTCTGTCCGGTCAGCCGGCGGGGATGCATGGAATTCAGGGGCTAGGCGCCGGTTTCGTGCCCCCCATCTTGGATAGGAGCCTCTTCTCGAAAGTGATCTCCGTGACCGACGTCGCCGCCGAGCGCATGGCGCGGCGCCTCGCGCGCGAAGCTGGATTGCTCGTCGGTCCGAGCTCGGGCGCCAACGTTCACGCCGCGTGCGAGGTGGCCAAGCGCTTCAAGGATGGCGGCAAGGTCGTCACCGTGCTGTGCGACTCGGGGGAACGCTACCTGTTTTGACGCGGGGGGGCTCGGTCAGGGCCGGACCCGCTGCTTCGACAGGCGCGGGCGGGCGCTGATAGAAATCCGAGCCGAGATAGACGCCCGTGGCCCGCGAGAGAAGGATCTTCACGACGGCGCCGAGGGGAACCGCCAAAATCACGCCGAGAAACCCGAACAACGTAGCTGCCGCCATCATCGTGAGGAGAACCTCGATGGGGCGCAGGCCGACGCTCTTTCCCACGATGCGTGGCGTGACGGCCATGCCGTCCAGGATCTGAACGAGGAACATCACCGCCACCACGGCCAGCAGGTGGTTCACACCGTGCCAGTTGAGAAAAGCGATGGTGACCGCCATGCAAACGCCGATGCCAAAACCGACGTAGGGCACGAAGGCCAGCATGCCGGTAATGACGCCGATGGGGACGGCAAGGCGCAGGCCGGCCAACATGAGGCCACCAGCGTAGAGAGCGGAGAGCACGGCGCACGCCGTGAGCTGGCCACGCACGTAGCCGCCGAGCGTGCGATGGATCTCGGACGCGATGGACGCCACCAGAGGCACCCACCGGCGCGGAACGAGCCCCTGGAAGCGATCCACGTTGCGGTCGAAGTCGATGAGCAAATAGAGCGAGAAGACCGGGACGATGAGCGCGGCGACGACGATGATGATGATGTTCAGCGTGCCGAAGAGCGCGCCGGTCGATCCTTGAATGACGTCGGGCATGCGCGCGCGCGCACTCTCGGCAACTTTGGAGGCGAGCTCGCCCCAGGTGTGCGGCAGGTTGATGTGAAATACCTGCCAGACCCAAGGATCGAGGCGTTCTTTCAGTTCGCGCATCTGCTCCGGCAGCTGATCGCCAGCGAGACGGAACTCGTCGATGAGGTAAGGGACGATGAGAACGACGACAGTGATGCCGAGGCCGCACATGAGCGTCATCACGAGCATGGCGCCGACGCTGCGCGGTACCTTGAGCACCTCGAGCCGATCCACCACGGGATCGAGGGCGTAGGCCAAGAGGAAAGCGAAGAAGAGCGGGATGAGGACGCCGCGCAGCAGGTAGATGAGCGCCAGTGCCGTGACGAGCCCGAGAATGAAGACGAGCCGGCGTGGAGATGCCGTGGGAGCCGGTGACAACGGTGGAGTCACGACACCAAAGCATAGCGAAAGGAGGCTCCTTCGGGAAACCGTGGCCTTCGCGTCCGGGTCTCCGGCGAATCTGCGAGCGATAGTGCTTTCTTGATGCTAAACGGGTTGCCATGAGCCGCCCTTTTTCACCGGTCGTCGTCCCCCCGCTCGCCGAGCAGCGCGGGGAGGCCTACGTACGGCTCGTCGAGATCATGCAGCGTCTCTTGGCGGCCGACGGCTGCCCCTGGGACCGCGAGCAGAGCCCGGAGTCGTTGCGGCGTTACGTGCTCGAAGAGGCGTGCGAGGTCATCGACGCCATTGATTCGGGCGACCGGGGATCGCTGCGCGAGGAGCTCGGCGATTTGCTCTTGCAGGTCGTCTTCCTCGGCGAGCTCATGCGCCGCGAAGGGGCCTTCGGTCCCGACGACGTCGTTCGCGCCATTGCCGACAAGCTCGTGCACCGCCATCCTCACGTGTTTGCCGATACCGTCGTGAGCGGCGCCGATCAGGTGCTCGAGAACTGGGAGCGCATCAAGGCGGCCGAAAAGAAAGATCGCGGGCTGCTCGACGGCGTGCCGCGCAGCATGCCGGCGCTGACGCGCGCGCAGCGGGTGGGCGAAAAGGTCGAGCGGGTCGGCTTCGATTGGCCCGACGCACGCGGGTCGCGCGCCAAGGTGGCGGAGGAGCTGGGGGAGCTCGATCGCGCGATGATGGAAGGCAACGGGGCCCGCGTCGAAGAAGAGCTGGGCGACGTTCTTTTTTCCCTGGTCAACTTGGCGAGGCACGTGAAAGTCGACGCGGAAGGGGCGCTGCGCAAGACGACCGAGAAATTCCAGCGCCGCTTTGCGCACGTCGAGGCCCGGGTCAAGGAGCGCCACGGCGGATTTCCCGCGGTGAAACTCCCGCTCGAGGAGCTCGATCGCTACTGGGAAGAGGCCAAGCAGAAGGAATGACGATGCACCCCGTCGCCCGACTGCCGGAGGAATGGAAAGAGAGCCTCGCCGCGCGCGGCGAACGCCCGTTCCGCGCCCAGCAAATCTTCAAATGGATCCACGCCCGCGGTGTGCTCGATCCCGAGCAGATGACCGACGTGCCGGAAGGGCTGCGCGAGTGGGTGCGCGCCGAGGGGGTACCGGCCGTGGCGGAGACGGCCCAGGTCCACCGCTCCACCGACACCACCCGCAAGCTCCTCTTGCGCATGGCCGACGGCGCGACCATCGAAACGGTGCTCATCCCCGCCAATAAGGGAACCGAGCAAGATGCCGATCTGGCCGGCGGAGACGACGAAGAAGACGACAATGCGAGCCAGGGCAATGTAATTTCTTTGGCTAGCGCAGCGCGTCCGGGGCGGCTCGGCGGCACGAAAGGCCAGGGCGATCGGGTGACCCAGTGCATCTCCACGCAAGTGGGGTGCGCGATGGGCTGCATTTTTTGCGCGAGCGGCGTGGCCGGTCTCAAGCGTCATCTCGGTGCGCACGAGATCGTGGCGCAGGTGATCCTCGGCCGGCGCGCGCTCGATCCGGGCGAAGAGCTGCGCAACATCGTCCTCATGGGGATGGGGGAGCCGCTGCACAACTACGAGCCCGTGGCGCGCGCGCTGCGCATTCTCACGCACCCCATGGGGATGAATCTCTCGCCGCGCCGGATCACGGTGAGCACATCGGGCCTGGTGCCGGAAATCGAGCGACTGGGGCGTGAATTCGCGGGACAGATTGGACTCGCCGTTTCGCTCCACGCTGCGGACGACGTCACGCGCACGGCGCTCATGCCGGTGAACCGCAAGTACCCGCTCGGCGAGCTGATGGCCGCGCTGCGGGCCTATCCGCTCCCCAAGCGCCGCCGGATTTTCATCGAATACACCCTGGTCGCGGGCAAGAACGACGATCTCGACGAGGCGCGCAAGGTCAGCCGCCTTTTGCGGGGGCTTCCCGTCAAGATCAACCTCATCCCCATGAATCCGATCGAAGCGTCATCACTCGGTACGCCACCGATGGAAAGGGTGTACGCATTCCAGCAGCTCTTGATCGACGCCGGCTATACGTGCTTCGTACGCAAGCGCCGCGGTGACGACGTGGCCGCGGCGTGCGGGCAGCTCGCCTTGCTCGGGGCGAAGCCGCGCATCCGCTCGCGCCCGAGCTGACCCGACGATCCTTCGCCGCACCCCCCATCACGAAAAAACGCGAGCGTCGAGGGGCCTGGCGCGCGGATCCGAAGGGCGTGGCGAGCGCCGCTCGTCTGTCGCAAGGCTGCCTCGAATGTGGCAGTATCCGCGCCGCCATGTTCTCGAAAATTCTCGTTGCCAACCGCGGAGAGATCGCGTGTCGCGTGCTTCGCACATGTCGTCGCCTCGGCATCCGTACCGTCGCCATTTATTCCGACGCTGACGAGGGCGCCTTGCACGCGGCGCTGGCCGACGAAGCGGTGCGGGTGGGACCGGCGCCAGTCAAAGAGAGTTACCTCCAGATCGACGCCGTCGTGGCGGCCGCGAAGCAAACGGGCGCCCAAGCGATCCACCCCGGGTACGGGCTGCTCAGCGAGCGCTCGGCGTTCGCGCGGGCCGTGGCGGGCTCCGGGATCGTGTTCATCGGTCCGCCTCCCGACGTGCTCGACGCGCTCGGCGACAAGATGAAGGCGCGACAAGTGGCCAAAGCGGCGGGCGTCGCGTCGGTCCCCGGACTCGACGAGCCACTTCCGCTCGATGATGCGAGCGCCCTTGCCCTGGCGCGCGCTCACGGCGAGCGCATCGGCTACCCGATCATCATCAAGGCCGTGGGCGGCGGCGGCGGGATCGGAATGCAGATCGTGGAGTCCGCCGACAAGCTCGAGCGCGCCATGAAAACGTGCGCCGATCGCGCGCGCTCGGCGTTCGGCGACGCGCGCGTGTACCTCGAAAGGTACATCGTGTCCCCCAAGCACATCGAAGTGCAGGGGCTCTGCGACGGCCGCGGCGGCGTCATGAGTCTCGGCGAGCGCGAGTGCAGCGTGCAGCGCCGCCACCAAAAAATCGTCGAAGAGTCCCCCTCGCCGGCCCCGTTTTTCCGGGAGGCAGCGGGCAGCGTGCGGCGCAGCGCAGTCGAGGAAGCCGCGCTCCAGATCTTTCGCCACGCCGGCTACGTGGGCGCCGGCACCTGCGAGTTCATCGTGGGCGAAGATGGCCAAGCCTTCTTTCTGGAGGTCAACGCACGGCTGCAGGTCGAGCACCCGGTCACCGAAATGTGCACGGGGGTCGATCTGGTGGAAGAGCAGCTTCGTATTGCAGCGGGCGAAGGATGGTCAGAAGAGCTCGGCAAAGGCCCGCCCACGCGACGCGGTCACGCCGTGGAGGTTCGGCTCTATGCCGAAGATCCGGCCAAATCCTTCGCACCTCAGCCGGGCAAGCTGCAGAAGCTCGTCTGGCCGGAGGCGAGCGCCGATCTGCGCGTGGAAACGGGCTTTCGCCAAGGAGACACGGTCACCCCTTTCTACGACCCGCTCCTTGCCAAGATCGTAGCCCATGGTGCCAACCGCGAAGCCGCCATCGAGCGGCTCGACCGGGCGCTCGCCGCGACCGACCTCGAGCTCGTGGGGCCCAAAGGGCCCGTCCAGACGAACCTCGCCTTCTTGCGGCGCGTGCTCGAAAGTGGACCGTTTCGCGCCGGCACCTACGACACGCATTTCGCCGAAGCCTTGGCCAAGGGCAAGTAGGATCCGTGGACGAGGGGGCCTACCAAGAGCTGCGTTCCCGAGCCGAGTCTTGGTTACGCGACGATCCGGACGAAGCGACGCGCGCCGAGCTCGGATCCATTTTGGCGCGAAGCGAGCGTGACGAGCTGGTCGAACGCTTCGCTCAATCGCTGACGTTCGGTACGGCTGGGCTGCGCGGGTTGCTCGGCGCGGGGCCGAACCGCATGAATCGCGCCGTCGTGATCCGCACTTCGTTCGGCCTCGTGCGCACCGTGCTGGCGGAAGTCCCGCGCGCCGCCGAACGCGGGATCGTCATCGGATACGACGCGCGACACAACAGCGACGTTTTCGCGCGCGACGCGGCCGGCGTGTTCGCGGCTTCCGGTGTGAAGGTGCATTGGTTCGACGACGTGGTGACCACGCCGCTCACCGCCTTCGCGGTGTCTCATCTCGGTGCTGCCGCCGGCGTCATGGTGACCGCCAGCCACAACCCGGCCGACTACAATGGCTACAAGGTTTATGGGTCCAACGGCGCGCAGATCATCCCCCCTCGCGACGAAACCATCGCCCACGCCGTTGCCGCGGCGCCCGCCGCCAACCTCGTTCCGCGTTCATCCTTCGAGGACGCGCGCGCGAAGGGCCTCATCGCGACGATCCAAGACGATCTCACCGAGGCCTACCTGACGGGCGTCGCGGGTTTGCTTCGCGCGCGCGAGGTTCGTCCGCCCCTGCGTATCGCGTACACCCCGTTGCACGGCGTTGGATACAGTCTGGCGGCGCGCGCTTTCGTGGCGGCCGGCTTTTCTGCGGTCAGCAGTGTACCCGAACAAACCCGCCCCGATCCCACGTTCCCCACCGTTCGATTCCCCAATCCCGAAGAGCGTGGTGCCCTCGATCTCGCCATGCTGCATGCGCGTCGGATCGGCGCCGATCTCATCCTCGCCAACGACCCGGATGCCGATCGGCTCGGTGTCGCCGTCAAGGATGGTAGCGGCGCGTTCGTGCAGCTCTCGGGCAACCAGGTCGGCGTGCTGCTCGGCCACTACGTCATCACCCAGGACCCTCGACGAGACGCGCGCGCCGTCATCACCACCATCGTATCTTCTCCCATGCTGGGAGAGATGGCGCGCGAGCTCGGCATCCACTACGAGGAGACGCTCACCGGGTTCAAATGGATCGCGACCCGGGCCCTCGAGCTCGAATCACAGGGCACGCGCTTCGTTTTTGGCTTCGAAGAGGCGCTCGGGTACTCGGTGGGCGATCTGGTGCGTGACAAGGACGGCGTGAGCGCCGCCGTGCTCTTCGCCGAGCTTGCCGCCGTTTGTCGCGCCCAGGGCACGTCGGTGCTCGCCTACCTCGCCGACCTCTACCGGCGCTTCGGGTACTACGCGAGCGTGCAGCGCAACATGGTTCTGGAGGGTACGGCAGGCGCCGCCAAGATCGCGACGATGATGTCCCATCTGCGCGCGCACCCGCCGTGGTCGATCGGCGATCGACCGGTGCGCGAGCGCCGCGACTATGCGGCGGGGGTCCGGGTGCACGCCGACGGCACGAGTGAGAGGCTCGGATTGCCGGCGAGCGACGTCCTCGGCTACCTCCTCGAGGGCGGCACGCGGATCGTCATTCGCCCGAGCGGCACCGAGCCCAAACTGAAATACTACATCGATCATCGCGAGACAGTGGCTGCGCAGGAATCCCTGACCATCGTGGAAGAAAGGGCCAATCTTGCGGTGGCCGCGGTCGACGGCGCCGTGGCCGCGCTGCTCGGCGGCGCCTAGCGCATTCGCCATGCCGATGCTTCGCGCGACGTCAGTGTTCGCCCTCGACCTTGTGGCAATTGTGGCAGGAGAATCCGTCCACTTGCGTCTGAGGATCGAACATTTTCACTTTCAAGAGTGAGGCCATCTCGGGCCAGACCTTGTCCATCATGAATTGGCTCCAGCGGCCGTGCTCGGGGTCCTTCACGTATTCGAGGAACTCCTCTTCCGACGCGGGCAACCGGGGAACTTGCCTGCTTGGCATCGCATAAGAACCGGTGCTGACGCCTTCGCCGTGACACGTTTCGCAGCTCATGTTCGCTAGCTTGGGATCGAACGCCGTGAACGTCTCTTTCATGTGCGGCAGGACGACGTCATTCATGAAGAGCGCGCGTTCTTCGAAGGTCATGTCGGCGTAGGCCTTCGGTTCGCTGGCGACGCCGTCCGTTCCGGCGCTGCATGCGGCGACGAGCAACAAGACGGTCGCGATCGAGATGTTCTTGCAGTTCATGTCCATCCTCCTGCGGGTGAATGCGCCCTCTCCCCTCACGTCGAACGAGAGCCGCCGGGATCGACACGCCGCACATTTTTTCTCGGGGCCGCAGCCCGAGGACTACCTGGTCGCTGGACGGCAGCCGCTCGGGGCTGCCCGCTCGGCGCTGTCCGCTACGCGGGGCCCGCGACGCCGATCAGATGCCCCTCTGGGTCGGTGAAGTGCCCCACCACGAGCGGTTTCCCCGGAGCCTGCTCAGGGCCCATCCGGCGCGTGCCGCCGAGGCGCTCGGCCTCCTGGAGTGCGGCTTCGACATTCGGCACGCCGACGTAGAAGATGACGTGACCATCGTAGCCGGGGCCACCACCGACGCCGCCGGGAATCCCGGGCGCGTCGCTTGTTGCGTCGGGCTCGACGAACCCGTAGTTGCCTGGCTGGGAGACCGCCTCGGCGACCGCGCCGCTGGTGTCGAACTCCCACCCGAACAGCTCGCCGTAGTAGCGGCGGAGTCGCTTCGGGTCCTTTCCGATGATCTCGAAGTGCACGACTGCTCGTCCCATGGTCGGTCCTTCCCACGGCGCCGGTTCGGCGCCGCCTGCGGTTACCGATGCGGACGCGATCTTCGGTGTCCGATCGGTCTGGATGCCACCACACGTAGGCGGCCAAGTTGTGAAAAACAAACTGGTAGCACGGTGACACACCGGTCCGGCGCTCGAGGAGCTAGGCCGGCGGATCGACTTGACACCCTGCTAGCGGCTGGCGTCCGTTGGGTGGCCGCCTGGGGTGCTGAGGTCCGTCTCGAGCCACCGCATCGCCGGCCGGTGCAGCGCCTCACCATTCGTCGCCAGAATATCCGCTCCATCGAGCCGCAGCGGTTCACCGTTGCACGACGTGACAAGTCCTGCCGCTTCTTTCACGAGCAATTGGCCCGCCGCGATGTCCCACGCTGAAAGGCCCACCTCCCAAAACATGTCGAATCGCCCGGCGGCGACGTAGGCGAGATCGAGCGCCGCACAACCGAGCCGCCGAATGCCGGCCACCTCGGGCATGATCTTCGCGAGCGCGCTCAAGAACGGGTCGCGCGCGGGCCTACCGATGTGCGGTATTCCCGTGCCCACGATGCAATGCGCTGTCTTTTTCGGCGGAGCGACCGTGAGCCGTCGCTCCCCGAGCCACGCGCCGGCGCCTTTTGCTGCCCAAAACAGCTCGGAGTTGGCTGGATTGAGCACGACACCGACGACGACCTCTCCCTTGACCTCGAGGGCAATGGACACCGCGAAATGCGGTATCCCGTGCAAAAAGTTCGTCGTTCCATCGAGCGGATCGACGATGAACCGCGCGTCCGCCGTGGTCCGCGCGTTCGCCTGCCCCGCGCCAGCCCGTGGCTCGCCGGGGCCAGCCTCTTCCTCGAGGAGAAAGCCGTATGTCGGAAATGCCGCCGATAACTCCGCCCAGAGCAGCGCTTGGGCATCGAGATCCGCGCTCGAGACGAAATCGCTCGGTCCTTTCTCGGAGATGGGCAGACTGGAGAGCCGTGCGAAGTCGCGCATGAGACTTCGTCCGGCAAGCTCCGCGGCGCGCAGCAGGATTCCTCGTTCGGTGGCGTAGAGAGACATGTCGGGGCAAGTGCTCGAGACGAGAGCGGCACGACGCCCAGCACGGGGCAGCGCTAATACGTCGACTGCAATTACTTCGGACGCGACAGTCGCTTGGTATCGGGGGGCTTCTCCAGCAGATCGCCGAGCGCGCTAGCGTCCTGCGGGCCGATGCGCCGCGCCGTCTCGAACATGTGCGCGAGTAGATTGCGGTTGTCGATCACGCTCAATGCCTGCATTTCGAGGGCACCGATGCGGTCTTCCGGCGTGAAGGCGCCCTCCGTCCTTTCCATGGAGAGCTTGTCGGGATCGTAGGCGGATGCCACCGCGCGGGTGTCGAGCAACGAGTAATCGTCGCCGCGGCGCAGCTCGACGGTGACGCTGCCGGTGATCGGCCCGGCGACCCACCGGCGCAGTCCCTCCTTGAGGACCATCGCCTCCGGATCGTACCAGCGGCCTTGGTAGAGCAGCCGACCGAGGCGGCGGCCCCAGGTGAAGTAAAGGTCGAGCGTGTTCTCGTTGTGCACGGCGGAGAGGAGCCGCTCATAGGCAAGGTGAAGCAGGGCCATCCCCGGAGCTTCGTAGATGCCGCGGCTCTTGGCTTCGATGACGCGGTTTTCGATCTGGTCGCTCATGCCGAGCCCGTGACGGCCGCCGATGGCGTTGGCCTCGAGCATGAGATCGACGAGGCGGTCGAAATGCTTGCCGCTCAGCTTCGTCGGTACTCCCTCGGTGAATTCGACGACCACCGTCTCCTTCTCGATGCGCTCGCTCTCTTTCCAGAAAGGGCGCCCCATGATCGGCTCGACGATGTGCGTGCTGCGATCGAGCCGCTCCAGGTCCTTGGCCTCGTGGGTCGCGCCGAGCATGTTGGCGTCGGTGCTGTAGGCCTTCTCGGCCGACGTCTTGTAAGGCTTGCCGATGGCGGTGAGGTAGTCCGACATCTGTTTGCGGCCGCCGAACTGCTCGACGAAAGCGGTGTCGAGCCACGGCTTGTACACGCGCAGCTCGGGGTTCACCAGCGTGCCGTAGCGAAAGAAGCGTTCGATGTCGTTGCCGCGGTGGGTGCTGCCGTCGCCGAAGACGTTGACGCCGTCTTCGCGCATGGCGCGGATGATATGCGTCGCGGTGACGGCGCGACCGAGGGGCGTCGTGTTGAAATATTTCTTCCCGCCCGTCGTGATGTGGAAGGCGCCGCATTGCAGTGCGGTCAACCCTTCGACCGCGAGCGCTTCGCGGCAGTCGAGAACGCGCGCGGCGGCGGCGCCGTGCTCGAGGGCCCCGGTGGGAATCGACGCCACGTCGGTCTCGTCGGGCTGGGCCAAATCGGCGGTGTAAGCGTGGACGACCAACCCTTGGCGCGAGAGCCAGGCCACTGCGGTGCGGGTGTCGAGCCCTCCGGAATACGCGATTCCGACGCGAGTGCCCTTTTCGGGGAGGGAACGATGAATGCGACCCATGGCTATTCGAATGCGATGAGCTTGGCTCCGCCTTCGACCGTGTCGCCGGGGCGGACCAGCACCGTGCTCACCCGTGCGGCGTGCAGAGCGTGGAGCTCGTTTTCCATTTTCATGGCTTCGATGACGACCAGTGGGGCGCCGGTCTCGACCTCGTCGCCCGAGGCGACCAGTACGCGCACGATGCGCCCCGGCATCGGCGCGGTGACGAACTCGGCGCCTTTCGCCGTTGCGCCGCTGCGAAGGGAACGGCTCGCGCGCGTGCGCTCGGTTTCGATCGTCGCTGCGCCGCGCACGCCGGAGGCTGTGAACTTCACGTCGGGGAGCGTGCCATCGAGGAGCAAATCGATGACGCGACCGTCGACGCGCACGGACAAGCAGTCGCCCGCGTGGACGGCGTCCACGGCGACCTCTTGGCCGTCGATGCGCACCTTCCAGCCCCCGCCGGGGAGCGACGTCACGTCGACTGGAATTTCACGCGCGCCGAGCGCGACGAAGTACTGCATTTCGCGCCGACCCTAGCACGCGCACGTCGTGGGAGGCCAGCTCGGAAGCGCGGGCGACCGCTTCCCCGATCTCGACGTCCGACGCGCTCGCGGCAAGCGGTGCGCCCAGCCGCACCGCAACGCGACTGAAGGGCAGGGGGATGCGGAAGCGGTCCCAAGCCCCCTCGAGTGTGACACCGCGGGGAGCGGCGCTCCCCATGGGGACCAGCACGCCCGAGGAGAGACGCGCGGCGGCGCCTGCGCCGGGCAGAACGGTGAAACGCGGTCCCTTGGGTCCGTCGAGAGCGAAGGCTGCATCTTCGCCGCGCGCGAGTCGGCGCACGATGGCGACCAGCCCGCGCGCGCCTCCCCGCGACGACGAACCTCGTTCGACGAGAAGCCCTTGCACGCGGAGCGCGAGGGCTTGCATCTGTCCGTCGTCCGAATGGCTGACGAGGGCCACGGTCGGACGCCGCCGGCGATAACACAAGAGCGGGAGCTGATCGCCGTGCCAGAAACAGAGGACCCACGGCCGACCATCGCGGCGGTCGAGCGCCGCATCGGCGCGGACGGTGACTCGCAGCGTGGTCAGATACAGCCGTACGAAAATGCCGAGCACGAGGCCGAGCGCGGAACGCAGCGCCTGCCGCGACGTCACCTCTTCAGCTCGGCAAGCAGGTTCTTGGCGGGAGCGAGGTTGGGATCGTTCTCGAGCGCGCGCTCGAGCATCTGCACCGCTTTGGCCTTGTCTCCCTGGCGGCTGGAAATCTCCCCGAGGTGAAGGAACACTTCCCCTTTGGTGATCGGTGAGCCGCCGTCGAGCTTCTGCAGGAGCAGGGCGCGGTACGTCTTTTGGGCGCGGTCGAGGTCCCCGATGTCGATGGACAAGTTCCCGAGGTCGCGCAAAACGGCGATGGATCCGGGGTCGATCTTGAAGGCCTGATCGAGCTCGGCCAAGGCGCGCGTCTTGTCGCCATCGGCGAGGTAGGCGCGCGATAGCCGCTGGTGCATACCGGCGAGCTCCTTGGAGCGCTTGCCGGCGAACGAGGCAATGGCCTTTTCCAGCGCTATCGCCGCTTCCTTCGATCTTCCCGCTGCGCTGTAGGCGTCGCAAAGGATGAGCAGGAGCTCGCGATCGGAGGGGGCCAGGACCGCGGCCTTCTCCAGCAGGAGCGCTGCTGCGGCTGGATCCTTCTGCTTGGACAGGTGAAGATCGGCTGCAGCCCGGTAGACGCGCACTTTCTCGGCCGTATCGTTGGTCGCTTCGGCTCCCTCGGCCATGAGCTCCGCTACGCGACCCCATTTGCCCGTCTTCTCGTACGCATGGAGCAGGCGCTGGCGGATGTCGGCGTGGCGCGGGTCGGCGCGGAGCCCGCTTTCCAGGGCGCGCTCGACGCTCTCGTCGTCCTTCAGCTTGGTAAACACCTCGGCCAGGCGCAGCGAAATGCTCACCGCTTCCGGGCCGTGGCTCTGCCCGAGGAGCCGCTCCAGCATCTCGCTGGCGCTCTGGGCATCGCCGCGCGCTTCGAAGAGGCGGGCTAGCGCCGTAAGGGCGCTGTGGTGCACGGCGTCGCGTTCCAGCACCGCCTGATAGGTTTCGATGGCTTTGTCCACGTCGCCCAGGCGCGATTCGTAGATCTCGCCGAGGCGCACGGTGAGGATCAGAGCGGCCTTGGCGTCCTTGCGCTCCTCGGCGAAGTCGATCTGCGAGCGCAAGAGCTCGGCCAGGTCCTCGTCGCGGCCTGCCTTTTCGTAGAGCTGGGAAAGCAAGAGGACCGCGTCCCTGTCGCCCGCTTCCTCGTCGAGCACGCTGCGCAGCGTTTCGATGGCGTCGTCGCCGGAGGCAACGGCCTGCAAGCGCGCGAGCTCGAGGCGAAGCTTGGTCCGCTCGGTGGTCGTCGTGGCCACGTCGATGAGACGCGAGAGGAGCCGCGCGAGTTCGCGGTCCTGATTGTTCTTGGCGTAGAGCTCGCGCAGCGCGTTGGCGGCTTGGGTGTCGGCGGGATTGTTCTCGATGATGGTCTCGTAGAGCTCGATGGCGCCCGCGCCGTCGCCGCGTTTCTCGTAGGCAATGGTCGCCGCGGCATGCTGCAGCTTGGCAATCTCGAGGCCGTCGGTGGAAAGCTCGGCACGGCGGAGCAACAGCTTGAACACCTCGTCGAAAGCGGAAGCCGCCTCTCGCAAACGGGTCAGCTCTTCGAGAGCCCAAAGGTTGGCTTCGTCCTCGTCGAGGAGCTGGCGCAGCACCTCTTCCGTCAGGGAAGGGTCCTTGACGTGCTCTTCGGCGAGGACCTTGGCTTCCCGGAAAAGGTGACGTTTGGTGGCGGGATCGAGCTCGAGCTCGGCCAGCCGCCGCAGGCTCTTCACCAGGTCGCGCTCGCGGCCGGGCGCTCGGCGGATTCGCTCGATGGAGCGGAGAATCTCGACGTTCTCGGGATCGCGCGTGAGTGCCTGATCGAGCGCCTCTTCGGCCAGCGCCGACTCTTTTCGCTTGTCTTCGTACCAGGTGGCGAGCCGTACGTAAGCGTCGCGGGCGTCGTCGGGCGTGAGATCGGAAGCGTTGGCGATGGCGGCGGCGAGTTTGGTGGTGGCGCTCTGCCACGCGTCATTGACGGCGGCAAGACGCTCGATCTCGCCGAGGACGTCGGCGTCGGTGGGATCGTCGCCGAGGGCGTCTTCGAGAACGGCCTGCGCCCGTTTGACGTCACCAGCGCGGTCCTCGAGGAGCTTGGCCAGATCGAGGCGAATGCGAGTGCGCTCCCGCGCCGAGCCGGCGAAGCTGATGCGTTTCTCGTGCAAGGACGTGAGCCGCGCGTTGTCGTTCTGCGCGCGGTACACGACCTCCAGCGCCTCGGCCGCTTCTTCGAAGAGCGTGGCGTCGTCGGTGAGCGCCTCGAGCGACTCCCGCGCGGCGCGGTTGTCCACGTCTCGCTCGAGAGCCTGGCGCAGCGTGGCCAGCCCGAGCGAGCGCTCCTGGAACTCTTCGATCTGGAGCTTGGCCAGGCGATGCAGCAGCTCGGCCTGTATCTTGACCTCGGCAATGACCCCCACCCGACGTTCGATGACGTCGGCGAGCCCGCGGAAGTCGCGCGTGCGCTCGTAGAGCCGATCGAGGGAAGACAGGATCTCCGGATCGTCCCCCATCTGCTCGCCGGCCCTGACGTAGGCGTGGATGGCGCGGCGATCGTCCTTGAGCTGGGTTTCGGCGACGACGCCGAGTCGCCGCCACAAATCCTGCGCGACCGACGCGTCGAAGATCCCCTGTGCTCGCTCTTCCAGCGAATCGGCGTAGCGGCCGAAGCCCCCCGAGAGCGCTGCCAAGCGTTCGATCTCCGGGTAGACCTCGGCGTCGCTGGGGACCTCGGCCAACGCGCGCATGAGGACCGTCTGCGCGTCGGCCGGTCGATCGAGTGAGCCGTCGAGCACGCGGGCGATGGCCTTCAAGGTGGCGGCTTTGTCGGCCGAATCGATCTGCGCGCGGGCGCGCATCTCCAGCACGGAAACGAGCATCTCGTACTGTGCACCGCTGCGCAGGACCGGCTCCATGATATCGGCCGCCACCAGGCTGAGCTCTTCGCTCGTCTCGCCGATGCGGAACACCGCGGCGAGGGCATCGGGCTCGCTCGGCACTTCGTCGAGGACGGCCTTGTAGGCGTCGAGCGCGGAGTGGGGGTCGGCGAGGCGTCCGGCGTGAAGCGCGCCGATTTCCTTTTGCAGCCGCACGCGGTCGGCCGGAGCCCCTGCCGCCAACACTTCTGCGCGCAGGTTGTCGAGCAGCTCCGGCCACATCTGCTCGGCGCGGTAAAGGCGATCGAGCGACGTGAGAACGCTGGCATCGCTCGGCCGCAGCATGGCTGCTTCGCGCAGACAATCGATGGCTTCGCGCGGTTCCCCGAGGTGCTTCTCCAACCGCTCGGCGGCCTGGGTAAGCAGGGTGAACTTGAGATCCTGATCGTCGGCCGAGGTAAGCTCGATACGCCGGCGGTAGAGCTCGACGAGCTTGCGATGGTCGTCGCCGCGCTCGTAGAGCTCGATGAGCGAGTCGAGGGTGAACGTGCTCTCCCCGTCGAGCTCGAGAGCACGTTCGTACGCGATCGTGGCACCCTTGGGGTCTTCCAGCATGTCGCGCTTCGTCTCGCCGATGCGGCGGTAGAGGGAGGCGCGTTCGCTGTCGTCGGCGATGAGGTCCGCTTTCTTCTCGAGGATCTTCACCAGGGCCGGCCAGTCGGAGAGCAGCGTGGCCAGCATGTCCATCGGGTCGAGCGGCTCGGGATCGGACTCGTCGAGCGTGAAGAGGCGATCGTACGCGGCGAGCGCGCGGCGCGGGTCGTCCCGCTTTTGATCGTGCAACGTCGCCAGGGCCGAAAGCAGCTGCCGTTTGACGAGCACGTCGGCCGTTTCGATGGCCTGCTCGTAAGCCTCGCCGAGCGCGTCCCACGATTTGGTCTTCTCGGCTAGGCGCTCCAGCTCGGCGCGACTCTCACCGTCGTCGGGGTCGAGCTCGAAAGCGGCGCGCAGGGCGGTCAGCGCGCGCATTTCGTCCTGGCCCCGCTTCTCCCACAGCTCGGCGTCCTCGCGCAGGATGGAGATCTTCTCGCCGCGATCGTCGGCGAGGGCGAGCCGCTGCTGATTGAGCCCGATGAGACGGCGCCAATCGTCGGCTCGTTCGTAGAGAGGACGCAGGATGCCGACGATGCGCGCCTTGTGCTCGTCGATTTGACCGAGGGCCTCCAGCTCGGCGATGGCCGCTGCGTGGTCGGGCGTCGCCTCGACGATGAGCTCGTACTGATCGATGGCGCGCGCGACGTTGTCGAGCTCCCCCTTGAAGAGGGCGGCGAGGTCCATCCGGAAACCACTGGCCTGGGCCGGAGTACCGGATTGCTCGGCCCGCCGCTCGTAGAGATCGGCCAGATCGCGGAACCTCTCCCGCTGGCGATAGAGCGTCGTCAGTTGATCGAGGGCGCGGATGTCGTTCTCGTCGATCTCCAGCACCGAACGATAGGTGTCGATGGCGCGGTCGAGCTCCCCCAGCGCAGTCCGCTCGAGGTCGGCGATGGTGTGAAGCATCGCCGTGCGCTGGCCGGGATCGGATCGGTAGTCGAGGGCCGAGCGGTAGAGCTTCACCCGCTCGTTGGCGCTCCCTTCCTTGATGAAAAGCGCGTCGATGGCCTCGAAGAGCGTGGTCGACTCGGGCTCGAATTCGTGAGCGCGGCGCAGGAAATGGAGCGCGCGCTCGGAGTTGCCGAGGAGGGCGAATAGCTCGCCTGTACGCCGCGCCAGCGCGGCCGTCGATGCGTCCTCGCTGGTCACGCCGCTCAGCTCGGCGGCGTAGATCTCGGCGAGGCGCCCCTCGCTGCCGGCGACTTTGGCCAGTCGTTCGAGGCGCGTCCAAGTCGCCTGGTCCGTGACGTCTTCGTGGAGGAGCTTGGCGATCGTCTCCATTGCGCCGCGGTAATCTTCCGCTTGCTCTTCCTGGAGGTCGGCGAGCCGCTTGAGCAACCCGCGGCGCTCTTCCGGGTCCTGGGTCGACTCGAGGCGTGCCCCGATGGTCGCCATGAGCTCGGTGAAGTTCCCGCGCTTCTGGTAAACGGGCTCCAGCATCTCCGCGGCGCGCGCGCGGTACTGCGGATTCTTGCCGTGACGAAGCAACGCCTCGAGCTCGCCGATGGCGCCTCCATGCTGCCCGTCGCTGCGCAAGGCGGCATCGATCTCCTCGAAGGCGCGATCGATGTCGTCCATTCGTTCGCGCGCAACCACCGCGATGCGCACGTGCAGGTCGGGCGCGCTGGCACCCGTTTGATCGAGCTGCCGCTCGTAGAGAGCGATCAAGTCGCGCCACCGCTCCTTGTTTTGGTAGAGACGTTCGAGCTCGGACAGCGCGTCGGGCACGAGAGCGATGTCGAGGATGGTCTCGTAGACGGAGATGGCGGCGTCTTCGTCGGCCAGGGTCTCGGCGCACAGCTTGGCCTGCCGGAACAGCAGCTGCTTTTTCTCGTCGTCGTTCTCGGCGACGTCGACGCGGCGCTTCAGGATGTCCAAGAGCGCCGGACCGTCCCCCATCTCCTCGTAGAGCAATTCCAACGCCGAGAGCGCGCGCCGATCGTCGCCCCGTATCGAAAGCGCCTTTTGGTAATATGTCCGCGCCATGTCGCGGTCGCCGAGCTTGGTCTGAGCGAGCTCACCGATGCGCAAGCTCGCGGCGAGCTGCACGTCTTCGTTGGGGATGTGCGGCAAGATTTCCCGCGCCAAACCGACGAGCTCCGGGTAGCGATCGGTGGCAATGGCGAGGTGCTCGGCGCGCTCGAGCCACAGGGTGATCTCGGCCTCTCTAGCCGCTTCGCGAACCCCTTGCACGACGTAACCGAAGGCCCGCTCGAGATCCCCTTTCTTGGTCTCCGCGACCGCGGTTGCTTGTTCCAGCAATCGCAGCCTTTGCTCCGGCGATTCGGCGGTCTCGGTCTCGATCTCGAGAACCTTCAACAAGCGGTCGAAGTCCTGATCCGCCTCGTAGAGAGGATGCAAGGTCTCGGCGGCCTCGCGGCGCGCATCGGGCACGTCGAGCAGTTTCTCGATGCCGGCGCGGCTGCCCTGGTGGGCCGGATCGAGGGTGAGCGCGCGGCGGAAAGCCTCGAGGGCGCCGGACCAGTCGTTTTGATGGACGCGGCGCACTTCGCCGAGACGTGCCAGTACCGCGACCTGCGCGACGGGGGTCTCGGAGAGGCCGAGATCGACCTCGAGCGCCTCGGCGAGATCGTCGTGCCGCCCGGTTGCCTCATAGAGCGACTCCAGAGCGGCGATCGTCGCCTGATCGGGACCAAATTCGGTCTGCACGGCGCCGAAAGCCACGATGGCCTCGTTCTTGTCGTCGAGCTGGGTCGCCAGCGTATCGGCGATCTTGACCATGATGCGGCGGCGCGCTTCGGGCGACGTCGCATTTTGCTCCTGGGCGCGCAGGATTCCGACCAGATCGCGGAAGGCGCCGGTGCTCTGGTAGAGGCGCTCGAGGGCGGCGAGCGCCATGCCATCGCCGGCGTCGTCCTCCAGGCGCTGTCGCCAAGCGGCTACGGCGCGGGCCGGATCGTCGAGCACCGACTCCGCCAGCTCGCCGAGCCTTGCCAAGAGCTGCCGCCGCGCGTCGGCGTCGGTTTCGAGGCCCACTTCCGTGGCGAGGGCGTCGGCCAGCGCGCCGTGATTGCCCCACGCGGTATAGAGGCGTTCGAGTGCGCGTGCCGCGGGGAGGGCCAGCTCGGCGTTGTTCGGGTCGATGGCCAGCGCTTTTTGGTAGAGCGATTCCGCGCGCGGCAGATCCCCGAGCATCGTCTCGCACAGCGAGGCGACCTGCATGAGGATCTCCGAGCGCAGGCGCGGCTCTTCTGCTGCTTGTGCAGCCTGGGTGAGGACCGTGGCCACCTGCTCGTGGGCGCCGAGCCGTTTGCCGATTTCCGTCAGTCGATCGCGCGCCGTGACGTCGGTCGGCTCGAGGGGAACGAGACGCGACAAGGCGCCGAGCGCGCCGGCGTCGTCCGACAAGCGCTCGTCGCGCAGCGCGGCGATGCGGCGCAAGAGCTCGCGCTTCAAGTCGTCGGTTTCCGCGCCCTCCAGCCGGATCTCGAGCACGCGCACCAAGTCGCGCACTTCCTCGCGCGCGTCGTACACCGCTTCCAGCACTTCGGCGGCGCGCATGCGCAAGCTTCCGATATCGAGAATGCGCTCCACGAGCAAGCGCGCTTCTTGATTGCCGACATCGAGCCGGAGCACCTCTTCCAGGTGCCCCAGCGCGCGCGCCGGATCATGCAGCTTTTCGAGGTCGATCTGCCCTAGCCTCACTTTGAGCGAAATGGTGTCGCCGGGCGACGAGGTCTGCAGCCGATGCTCGAGCAGTCCGGCCAGCTTCTCGTAGCGCCCCTCGCGGGCATAGAGCATCTCCAGCGCGCGGATGGCGTTCTCGTGCGTCGAGTCGAGCTCGAAAATGGCCTCGTAGTAGCCGATCGCCTTGGGCGCCTCGTTGGTGATCTCTTCGCATACGAGGGCCACCTCGTTGAGGAGATCGACGCGCCGCTTGGGATCCGTCGTCCCTTGGATGGCCTTGGCGTAGAGGGCCTCGAGCTCGCCCCATTTCTCGGCGCCGGTGAGGATCTGTTTCAGCCGTGCAAAGGCGCGTGCGTCTCCGGGGCGCCTCTCCAGGATGCGCTCGAGGTAGGGCGTGGCCGCCTCGGGGTCGGCGAGCTTGTCGTCATGGAGCGTGGCGGCGCGTTCGCAGAGCTCCACTTCCGTCGCCAATCGCAGATCGGTCGCTGACCGCAGGGCGGAGCGGTACGCGTCGGCGAGATCGATGGGGCGCGCCGCCTTGGCGGCCAGCGCTCCCGCCCGATCCCACAGATCGAGCTCGTCGGGGAACTCGCTGACGGCGCGCAGCACGACGTCGAACGCCCGGCTCGGCGCGGAGAGACGCTGCTCTTCCAGCTCGGCAAGCGTGGTGAAAAGCGAGAGACGCCGGTGCCCGTCTTTGGTGGTATCGAGCAAGATGGCAAGGGACTGGGCCTGCCTCTTCGCGTCACCGGTGCCGGCGTATTCCGTCTCCAGAAGCTCGGCCGCGCGGGCGCGCGTCTCGGGCATCGTCAGCAGCCGATCGAGCATGGCGATGGCGCGCGGGAAATGGGGCAGCGTCGTGAGCCCGCGCGCTGCCGCCTCGAGGGCCTGCGACGGTCGGCCGAGGTGGTCGATGTAGATGTCGGCCAGATCGAGCTCACGCTCGGCGCGGACTTGCCCCTCCGTTCGCGGCAGATGACCCTCGATGACTTTGGCGGCTTCCTCGGCGTTGCCCGCGGCCAAAAGCAGCCGCGGAAGCGTGCGCGCGGCGAGCTCACTGCCCGGGTCGACTTTGAGGACGCGCGCGTAGAGTTGAGCCGCGCGCGCCGGCTCGCTGAAGACGTCCTGCTCGAGACTGGCCCACTCCGTCAAGATCGAAGCGCGCTCATCGTCGGGACCGTGCGTCGCCCGCAGCTCGAAGAGCCAGCGCAGCTGATCGCGCCGATCCTCGCTGCGCAAGAGCTTGTCGAGTGCCATCACGGCCGCTTCGTCGGAAGGATCCTCTTCCACGAGAGCGCGGTAGTCGCTGATGGCGTCGTCGATACGCCCGAGCTCCGTCGCTTGGAGCCGTGCCAGCTTGGCCCGGAGGTTCCTGCGGTCTTTGGCCGAGAGCCCCTTCTTCTTGCGCAGCCGCGCCGTGACGGCTTCGAGGTAACGGTCCCAACTCTTGGCCGCCCGCGACGCTTGCTCGAGCTCGTCGAGACGGTCCTCGGCGGGTGACAGCTCGTAGGCCTTGAACGCCCACTCCACCGCACTCGTGCGCTCGCCGAGCCGGTGCCCGGTGACTTCCACGAGCCGGTGCAGGATGTCGAGCTTCTTGTCGTCATCGTCGGTCGCGCTGAGCAAGATCGCGTAAAGTGCCGGCAGGCGCGCCCACTTCTCCTCGGCCTCGCAGATCTCGACCAGCGCGGTGGCGGCCTTGACGTCTTCGGGGCGCACCGAAAGGATGCGCTCGTAGGAGCGGAAGGCGCGCTCCTTGGAGCCGATCTTTTCGGTCAAGAGGCGGGCGGTGCGAAAGGAGAGGTCGACTTTGACGTCGGGGTCGGTGGCGCGGTCGGCCGCGGTGGAGAAAACTTCGGCCAGGCCCTCCCAGTCGTTCTGCGACGAGTAAAGGTCCTCGAGACCGTCGAAATCGTCGTTGGCGAGGTACGCGTCGCGCAGCACGCGCAGCGCCTTGGGGTGGCCCGGTTGGATCTCGAGGACCCGTCGCCAGGTCTTGGCGGCGCCGCTGTGATCGGCGAGGCGATCGGCATAGAGGCTGCCGAGCTTCTGCAAGACGACCAGCCGCGCGGCGTCCCCTTCGGCGACGGCGAGCCGTTTTTCCAGCGCCCACGCCACGGTGGCGAAATCTTTGTCGCGGTCGGCCTGACGCTCGAGCAGATCGAGCACGTCGCTGCGGCGCGGATCTTCGTCGAGGATCGTTTTGTAGATGCGGATGGCGTCGGCGCCGCGGTCGAGCCGCTCGGCCGCCAGTTTGGCCATCTCGAAGAGCAACAGGTATCTCGCATCCCCTTCGGCGGCGAGGGCCTGCTTCTCGAAGAGCGCATAGAGCGGCGCCCACGCCCGCCGCTTCGTGTAGAGCTCCTTCAGCTTGGTGATCGCCTCTTCGTCTCCCGGCGCGGCGCTGAGGAGCGACTCGTACGCCTCGGTGGCGTTCTGCACATTGCTGAACTGCTCGAGCCAGCGCCGCGCGACGGATCGCAGAAGCTCCGCCTTTTCTTCCCCGATGGGAAGGTGCGCCGCCAGGGCGGCTTGGTGCTGGAGAAGATCGCGATGGCGGCCGAGCACCTCGTACACGCGGACGAGCTCGCGCAGCGACGTCACGTCGTTGGTGTCGAGCTGGACGATCTGCGTAAGTACGGTGACGAGCGCGGTGTCGCTCTTGATGCGGTCGCGGTAGACCCCGGCGATCTCGCGCAGCACCTCCAGGCGCACCGATTTGTCTTCGCCCTTGGCTCGCTCTAGATCCTGGCGCAGGAGCTCGATGAGCGCGTTCCACCCCTCGGTATGCGTGTAGAGGCGCTTCAGCGCCTTGCGCGCCTCCTGATTGGCCGGGTCGTGGCGGAGGATGGTCTTGTATTGATCGATCGCCTTTTGCGAGTTGGCGCCCGCCTCGGCAAGCTTGGCGATCTCGGTGGCGAGCGTCGTCTTTTCCGGTCCATCGGTGAGCGAGCGCTGGGCGTCGGTCAAGATGGTGAGGAGACGCGCGCGATCCTCGGCGCAATAGTCGCGGAAGAAGGCCAGCATGCCGGGGTGCGCCGGCTCGAGGCGACGGAGGCGGTCGAAGTACGGCTCGGCGAGCTCGGGCCTCTCGCGCATGCGCCAGTTGACCATGGCGATCTGAAAGACGATGCCCGCTTCCTCGCCCTGCTTGGCGCCGCCCCGCAGCTGGTCTTCGTAGAGCGCCACCAGCTGGTCCCATTTCTCGGTCCGCGAAAAATGCTCGGAGAGAAAGCTCATGGCCTCGGAGTTGCCGGGCCACAGGTCGAGCACGCGCTCGAAGGCGGCGACCGCCTTGTCCTCCTGGTCGAGCTTGCGGTAAAGAACGCGCCCCAGGCGGTTCAAGATGAGAGCGCGCTCTTCTTTGGGCGGCGTGTTGGTGGCGCGGATCTCCAAAAGCAGCGCCACCTTCTCCCAGTTTTCGTCGAAGGACCACACGTGCTCGAGCAGGTTGGCGGCGCGCACGTTCTTCGGATCGAGCTCGAGCGCCATGCCGAACCGCTCCGCGATATTGCCGAGCGGCTCCCTCTTGCGAGGCCCGTAGCGGTACGCGACTTCCCCCGCGCTGGTGACGAGCGAGCTCTTGAAGGCCGCGTCGGACGTCTGCTCCGCCTCCTTCATGTAATGGCTGACCAGCTCCTGCCACTTCTTGCGCTTGTTCTCGGCGCGCTCGATCGCTTCTTCGGCGGTAGGGTCTTCGGGGCGGAGCTCGAGCAGACGTTTGTAGGCGGCGGTGGCGCGCCTATCGTCGAAGAGCTCGTCCTCGTAAACGCGCGCCAGCTCGAACTGCATGGCGAATTCGACCGGCGTGCCGGCATTGAGCGCTGCCTCGAGACCGAGCAGCTTGGCGACGGCCTCCCACTCTCGCCGCGTCTCGTGGCCGCGACGGGCCGACTCGAGGAGCATACGAAGCTCGGCCTCTCCACCGGCGCTCGTGGACGCGGTGACTGCTTCGGTCAGCTCGTTCCACGAGCTCTCATTGTCAGGATCATCCTGAAGCTGGCCAAGTGCCGCTCGGATCTTCTGCGCGCTCATCGTCACCCTGAGAAAACCGGTTCGGAAGGTAGAAACAACAAACGGAAAGGCGTCCTAATCGGACGACAAACGCGGGTGATTCATGGGGCAAAAACCTCACGCGCGTGACGTCACCATGCTACGCGCCGGGGCACATCGACACAAGCGCCGCGTGCGGGCCAGAACGACCGTTTCCAGGCCTCCGCCGCTAATTTTTCGCGTCACAGCGACGTTCTCGACGAACGGTCACCGCGCGGTGCGAACTTCGTGTAGGGTGACGGCCGCGGTTTACTCCCGAGCGTTGCGGAGCCCCTTCCTCGCCTCTCGCGCGCCGCACCTCCGACGCCGGACTACTTCGTGCTCGTCGCAGGTCCACGCTCGGCCTCCAGCCATCTCCGTTCATCCGCGATCGCGCGCGGTTCGCCGCCCAGCTTCTCGGCGACGACGAGGGCGTCGCGCGCTTCCGCTTTCCGCCCCAGTCGGCCTAGTGCCCACGCCCGCCCCAGATGTGCGGGGGCGAAACGGGGCCGTTCGGCGAGGATGGCGTCGTACTCGGCGAGCGCGCTCGTCGCGTTTCCGCGCAGTGCAGCGACCGTGGCCAAACCGAGATGGCACTCGGCTGCCTTGGCGTCGACGGCGAGCCCGGAACGGTAGGCCCGCTCCGCGCCGTCGAGCTCGCCAGCGTGGATCCGAAGCAGGCCGAGCGCGTGCCACGCCGCTGCGTCGTTCGCGCCCCGCCGCATGGCCTCTTCGAGCCGCGGGCGAGCCCATTCCACCTCGCCCCAGTGTGCGGCACGCATGCCCCCCTCGCGAGGGCCGCGCACGTCGGCGGGCGCCATTTCTCCAGCGTAATCATACATCTCGAGTGCTTTTTCGTATTCGTGGACGAGCTCATACGCGTGACCGAGCTCGATGTAAGGGAGCGGATCGGCGCTTCCGAGTTGCTGGGACAGGGCGTCGACTTCCCGCCGCGCCGCACCGAGATCGCCCGTCAGCGCCAGCACGCGGATCAAGAGACGGCGGCTCTTGACGTCCTCGGGGTGGCGCGCCAGCTCGTCGCGCAGGAGTCGAATGGCGTCCGCTTCCCGATGATCGTGGGCCAGCGAAGTCGCGCGCTGCAGCACCGTCGGTTGGCCCATCTTGCAGGTGCAGACCGCGAGCGCGAGCGTCGCGGCGCAACCCACGCCGACCCAAGCGCGCCCACCGGCCGAACCGATCCGAGAACGCCGCGTCAAGAACGACCACAGCTACACGAGCGGCGCGCTGCCGGCAACGGCGGCCCTGCCAAAACTTGTCCCAATCCGTCCAGACGGAGCACCCTCGGCGGCGATGCTCGGTCGGCGCCACCCTTTCGTACCCCGCGATGCCCATGGCGGCGGCGCCATCCTTTGCGACCGACCCGGCTCGGTCGAATTTCGTCCATTGTTTTTTGTGCTGCTCGGATCGTGCCTGCAGTTCGGGCTGCCCGACGGCAAGGATGGTGGGGTCTCCGACGCTGCCCGTGACAGCGGTGCGACGAGCGATACCCAAGTCTCGGAACGTGACGCCGCGGGCGACTCCGGCTGCATCGTCGATCCCCTTTCCCGCGTGACGCTCTGCACGGCCATCGCGCTCTGCCCTGGGCTGGCGGTCGATCACGATCGATTTCCCAACTGTGGCTTTCGCACCGGCGCAGGCATCATCGAGCTCCAGTGTCTGTGCCACGACTTCCTCTGCCCGCTCGGCGCCACGCTGACGTGCGGGCAAGCGCGCGATCTCCTGGCATCGCAGTTCGAGCTCAACGCGTGCTTGCAGGTGAGCGAGGGGCGCTGCGCACCGCGGAGCGCGGTTCCACCGACCGGGAGCTCGTGTGACAAAAACTGCGCCGCGATGTGCGGCGGTGATGCGGCGTGCATCCGACGCTGCGGTTGTTGAGGCGGGTCGCGGAGGAGCCTCGCCTTTTCGTGCGCCGCCGGGCTATCCTGGTTGAACAGCGTTTCGGCGCTCGGGTTCGGTCTTGCCCGAAAGGTCTCGCGCATGTCGAACTTGATCCTGGCGGGGCAAATTTGGGATTCGCAGGGCAACCTGCGGGAGCGGCTCATCGTGGCCCCTTACACGGCAGGCCCACCCCCCGCCGTGGTCGATGGCGTCATGGTGAGCATCCGGCCGCATCTAGCGAAGGCCCTGGCAGGCACGGCGGTCATCGTCAAGAAAGAGGCACACGGTCACACCCTCTGGTGCGAGCTCTTTCCCCTCCGCGACGCCGGCGGCGCGGTGGTCGGCGTGCTCGCCATGATCTCCGACGCCACCGAGCGCGCGCAGATCGAGGCGCGGCTCCACGCCCGCGTCGCATTCGAAAAGCAGATCGCCCAGCTCTCGAGCCAGTTCATCAACCTCGCCCCCGAGGACGTCGACCGTGCCATCAACGATGCGCTCTCGGCGATGGGCGGGCTGGCCCGCGTCGACCGCACCTACGTCTTCCTCTTCTCCGAAGACGGCGCCTCGATGAGCAACACCCACGAATGGTGCGGGTCCGGGTTGGCGCCGCAAATCGACGATTTGGGCGAGCTGCCGGTGAGCATCTTGCCCTGGCTCACGACGCGCCTGCGGCGTCGCGAGGTCATTTACGTCGAACGCGTCGCCGATCTTCCCGCCGAGGCCTCGGCCGAACGGCAGATCTTCGGCGAGCAGTCGATCCGATCGACGCTGGTGCTGCCCCTCTCCGCCGCTCGAGGCGTGGTGGGCTTCCTCGGGTTCGACGCCGTGCACGCCGAGAAATCGTGGGCGGAGGAAGACATCGCCCTCCTCAAGACGGTGGGCGAGATCTTCGTGAGCGCTCTGCAGCGCAAACGCGCCGAGGGGGAGCGCAAGCTGCTCGAGGCGCAGCTCGTGCAGACCCGCAGCCTCGAGAACGTCGCCAAGCTGGCCGGCGGCGTGGCCCACGACTTCAACAACCTCCTCGGCGTCATCCTCAACTACTCGGACATGTTGAAACGCGAGCTCTCCGATCCGCGTCACCTCGGGTACCTGACCGAGCTGCACGAATCGGCGCGCCAGGCGGCGCACCTCACACGGCAGCTCTTGCTCATCGGACGGCGCGGCGTCGTGGCGCCGATTGCCCTCGATCTCAATGAAGCCATCGGCTCCTTGGCTGACCTCCTCAGCCGCGCGCTCGGCGAGCACATCGAGCTCAAGCTGGAGCTCGCCGCCGATCTCGGCATCATTCGTCTCGGGCTGCCCCAGATCGAGCAAGTCATCTTGAATCTCACCATGAACGCGCGCGACGCCATGCCGACGGGAGGCGCCTTCACCCTCCGCACCGAGACCGTCGAGCTCGATGCCGACTACGCCGCGCGTTTCATCGACTTGAAGCCCGGGCGCTACACGCTGCTCACCGCCAGCGACACGGGCGTCGGGATGGCGCCCGATGTCGCGGCCCGCGCCCTCGAGCCTTTTTTCTCGACCAAGGGCGCGTTCGGCACCGGTCTCGGGCTGTCGACGGTGCACGGCATCGTCAAGCAGGTGGGCGGCCATCTCATCTTCGCCACCGCCCCTACGGCGGGATGTACCATTCGCCTCTTTTTCCCGGTGGTCGACGAGTCACCCCCGCCGCGGCCGAAGACCACGACGTCCGCCACGCCCAAGAAAGGGGCGGGTGAGACGATCCTCGTCGTCGAAGATTCGGCCAGCGTGCGCAAGCTCGTCACCCATGCGCTTTCTCAAAATGGCTACCGCGTGCTCGAGGCCGCCACGCCGATTCAAGCGCTGCAGATCTTGCATCAAGCCGATCGCCCGCTCGATCTGCTCCTCACCGACGTGATCCTGCCCGAAATGTCGGGGCGGATCTTGGCCGACCGGATGCGCGAACAGGGCAAGGTCCGGCGCGTGCTGTTCATGTCGGGCTACGAAGACGACATCCTCGCGCGGCAAGGCGTGCTCCACGAAGGGGTTCGTCTCCTGCAAAAGCCTTTCCTCGAGCCCGAGCTCCTGCGCGAAGTGCGACTCGCGCTCGACGCTTAGCACGGCTGCGTCGAATCCTCGGATGGCCGCGCCCGTCGTCGTTCAGGGTCTCCCCGAGGCAGCGGACCTGCGCGCAGCGGTGCTCCTCGCGTGCTCCGACGCTCTGAAGCATCGCGCCTGCGTTGCGGGCGACGAGCCGGAGGGAGGCGCAGCGGCGCCTTATGCGACGGCCGTCATCGTCTTGCCCGATGGCTCTGACCGCCACGTTCGTATTGCCCTCGAGCGGTTCGATGCCGCCCCGGTGCGCGTCATGAACCGCGACACGCGCTTCGCCGACGAGGATCCGATCGTGGAACGGTGGCGCACGGTCGGACTCGTCATCGCGGCGTTGGTCGGCGAAGCGGAAGCTCCCCTCGAGAGCGCCACCGAGTCCGACGGTCGACTTTCGCCGGGCCGCGCAGCACGCGGTTCCGCGCCCTGGGTCGGCCTTTCCGCGCTGGCGGGCCCCGGCCTCGACGACGGCAGCGTCCGGCTCGGTGCCGTCGTGCACGGCGCAATTGTCTTTCGACCTTCCCCCGTCTTTCTCGTCGCTTCCCTCGGCCACGCCCTGCGCCCGCTCGACGAGCAGAAGCTCGACGTGCGCTGGACGACCTTCGCCGTCGGCGGCGGAGCGCGCGCCGTCGTACCTCACGCCGATCTCGGCCTGCGTGTCCGTCTCGAGGTGCTGCTCGAATACCTCCAGGCGAGCAGCTCTTCGGGCGCTGCGGTCTCCGGCGGCGGTAGCCAGCTCAGCCCTGGGCTCCGCGTGGGCGCCGATGCGATCTGGCCCGCCAGCGGAACGCTCGCCGTGACGTTGGGGTTCTCGGTGTGGTCGCTCCCTGGCGGAACCGCCATCCGGCTCGATCAACGCGAGCTCGGTTCGTCCCCGTGGCTCAGCTACGCCGGTCTTCTCGGTGGGCAGTGGTCTTTTCGTTGAGCCGTATGGGAGCCGGCGGGCGCCGAGCTCCCTTGACCATAGAAGTTCTGCGGTTACCAGGCTTTGCAGCCCTGGTGGTGCGCCCTGGCTCGCCGCGACGTGCTGAAAATGCCGGCGGTTTGCCTGCCCTCGCCCCCCCGCGGTTACTCTACATGCATGCCGACCCCGCGCCCCGCCGAGGTTCCCCCGCGGCTGCGCGTCGTGCAGGGAGGAGCCGGCGGGGCTTCCAGCGGGCCGTCGGAAGTGACCGCCGATTCCATCAGCGACGAGGCACTGCTCGCTGCGCTGCGCAACGGTGACGCTCAAAAGGCCGCCATCCTCTACGATCGCCTGATCCGCGTCGTCGACGGCACGCTCGTCCGCATCCTCGGGCGACGCGAGCAAGATCACGACGATCTGGTGCAGTCGGTCTTCGAGCAGATCATCGTCGCCCTTGGCAAGGACCATTTTGCCGGCACGTGCGCGCTCGGCGGCTGGGCCGCGGCCATCGCTTGCAACCTCGGTCTCAACGCGTTGCGCTCGCGCGTCCGTGAGCGGCGCGTCGTCGACCGCATGCGTGACGCCGACGTGGAGGCGCAGCGTGCCGCTTCGCAGGGCGACGCCGAGCGAGAAGCGGGTGCGCGCAGCGAGCTCGCGCGCGTCTGCGTAGAGCTCGCCGCCATGAATCGAGAAAAGGCCACCGCCGTGCTCCTCTACGACGTCTTCGGGCACGACCTGATGGAGGTCGCCGCGCTGACCGGCGTCACGGTGGCCGCCGCGCAATCGAGACTCGTGCGCGGCCGCAAAGAGCTTCACGACCGACTGCGCCACGCAGAGATCGGTCCTTACGCCCCGAGGGAGCCGTGATGGAGGTCAAGACCCGTAGCGAAGAGCTCCTGCGCCAACTCTCGATGTCGGCCGTGCCAGTCGAAGATGCGGCACGTGCTGCGGCCCGCCGCGATCGGGTGGTCGCGCACCTCGCGGAACTGGTACCCGCCTTGCCGGCTCGGCGGCAGCGCCGTCGCCGTCTTGCTTGGGCGGCGTCCGTTTCGTCCGCCGCCGCGGTGGCGCTGGCCATCGGATTTGTCGCCGCGCGAACGCGCCCGCAAGCGCAAGCATCGGAACCTCGAACGGCGCCGAGCGCGGTGCTTGCACTCGAGGGGTCGGTGCAAGTCATCCATCGCGCCACGGAATTGATCGCGCCGCGGCTGGAGCGGGTCCCGGTCGGCAGCGCCGACGAAATCGTGACGGGAAAGGGAGCGCGCGCGCGGGCGTCGCTGGCGAGCGGTACCGAGGTCGACATCGAGCCAGAAAGCAAGGTTCGTTTGAGCGAAGACGAGGAGGCGCATGGCTCTGCCGCATCGCCGCGAGCGGGCAGGGAAGCGGTGGCCCTCGGTAGCGGTCGTGTCATCGTGCGCGTTCCCAAGCTCGGACCGGCCCGATCCTTTGCCGTAGAGACACCGGAAGCGACGATCGTCGTGCATGGCACCGCATTCTCGGTGGAGCGCACCGCGGGGGCGGGGGGCGAGTCCCCGCGTACGACTGTCGATGTGAGCGAAGGGAGCGTCGCCATTCATCGTCACGGTGTCGCGGTCTTCCTGCATGCCGGCGATCGCTGGTCGTCGGCGTGGTCATCCGGTTCGGAGCTCGATCCGCCCAAAGATTCCGACGCACGGGCGACGGCTCCCGACCTGACGCCGAACCAACCGAAGGCGACCCTTTCGGCGCCGCGGGGGGCGAGCGGCGCGTCCGCCAAAGGAAATGGCCCTTCGTCCGACAAGACCAGCAGCCTCGCGGCGGAAAACCGCCTCCTTCAAGCAGCGATGGCAGCACGCCAGCAGGGCGATCCCCGTCGCGCGGCGCAGCTCGCCGGCGAGCTCGTCGCGCGCTACCCGGCGTCACCGCTGGTCGAAGAGGCGCGCGTCGAGCGGATGCGCGCCCTGCTCGGCGCGGGTGGTCCCGTGGCCGCAGAAGGTGAAGCTCGCACGTACCTTGCCGACTACCCGCGAGGCGTTGCTCGACAAGAGGCGAATCGCATCCTCGGCGGTGCATTGCGCTAGCGGGTTACTAAAAAAAGGCCCCGATCTCGCCATTCATCACATCGTGTAGCGATGCTGAGAAGAACCGCCAAAACGCCAAGGTCGCCAAGAGATTGGGGATCAAGAGATTGGGGATCGAGGCCAGTGAGTCTCGACCAAGGACCCTGGCGGCCGTAGCGCGTTGGCGGTTTTTCTATGATCGACCCACCACTGGGACAAATGATGAGAGGCGCCAAGATCGCCAAGAGATCGGAGATCAGTGGGTTTTTTAAGAATGATTCCGTGGGTTCTTAACCAAAGATCTTGGCGGCCGTGGCGCCTTGGCGGTTCTTTCCCATGATCGTCCCACAGTTGTGACGAATGGTGAGTCTGCCCCCGCCCCGCCGGAGCAAGTCCGACTCGGAGTGGACGGAGTCCAGGAACTGGACGGAGTCCACGTAGAGCCACGGAGCGAAGCGTAGTGCAACAGGGCCCCACCCCCGCCGTGCCTCCGGCGCGCGGAGAGAACACGTTTCCCGCCGTGCCTCCGGCACGGGGAGAGAAACACGCTCTAGCGTAAGGAAGGTTGGTCTTCGGGCGAGGGGTGGCGAGCGGTGCTTAGCGCGTAATTTCGGTGCCGATGCCTTCGTCGGTGAAGATCTCGAGGAGGACGGCGTGGCGCAGGCGGCCGTCGATCATGTGGACCTTCTTCACGCCTCCGGCGAGCGCTTCGAGACCGCATTGGACCTTCGGGATCATGCCGCCGCTGATGGCGCCTGACTCGATGAGTTGGGTGACGCCGGAGGCGGTGAGGGAGCGGACCAAACTGCCGTCCGAGGCGCGCACGCCGTCGACGTCGGTGAGCAAAATGAGCTTTTCGGCTTTGACCGCCTCGGCGACTTTGCCGGCGACCGTGTCGGCGTTGATGTTGAGCGACCGATTGTCTTCGTCGACCCCGACCGGCGCCACCACCGGAATGAAGCCGGAGCGAACGAGATGGTCGACGATTTCGGGGTTGATGTGCTGCACTTCGCCGACGCGCCCGGGATCGACGTCACGCTCGCCTGCCTTGTCTTTGGCGCGGACCGATTCGAGCTTGCGCGCGCGGATGAAGGAGTCGTCTTTGCCGGAAAGCCCGACCGCCCTGCCGCCGTGGTGGCAGATGAGGCCCACGATTTCCTGATTGACCTGCCCGCCGAGGACCATCTCCACGACGTCCATCGTGGCTTCGTCGGTGATGCGCAGGCCCGCGACGAAGGTGGAGCCCACGCCCATCTTTTCGAGGGCGGTGTCGATCTGGGGGCCGCCGCCATGAACGACGACCACCTGGATTCCGACGTAGCGCAGAAGGCAGATGTCCTTGGCGAAGCTCGTTTTCAGCTCGGCGTCGATCATGGCGTGTCCGCCGTATTTGACGACGAACGTGCGCCCGTGAAACCGGCGAATGTACGGCAGCGCCTCGTGCAAAACGGAGGCTTTCTCGATGAGACCTTGCATCTTTGCGACGCTTCTTAGCACCCCGAGCGGCGGAGAAGCCAGGGATCTACGAAGGAATGACGATCACGCTCCAGTGGGGTGATGGCCTGGCTCTGGCTCCTCGATGCGATCCGAGGATGCGTTCTCGCGGCGGGCGAGCGCCAAAAAGGGCAATGCCGCGAGCGAGATCGCGGCACTCAAAAGATACGAGACAGGGTAGCCAAAGACGTCCGCTGCGCGGCCGAGCGCGGGCTGCGCAATGACACCCCCCGCCGACCCCATCAGGTTGTCGAAGGAGAGAACGGTGGCCCTTTGTGCCGAAGGAATGAGGCCGTTCAGATAGGCCTGGCGCACCGGGGTGACGGCGGAAAATGCGAGACCCCACACGAGAAGCGCGGCTATCGCGACCCAAAAGCTCGTGGTTCGCCCGATGATAGAGAGGCAGCCGATACTCGTGACCGCGCCGACCATTAGCACCTGGGTGCGCCGCTTGAAGACGCGACGCAAAAGCGGCACCGTGAGACCGCCGAGAATCTGCGTTCCCGCGATGATGGCGGCCGCGAGACCCGCCACGCCGAACGCGGCCTTGTCGCCGTAGAGCTCGAGAAGGTACGGCTGAAGGGCGTAAAATGCGTAGATGCCGACCCCAGTGGTGAAAGGGGCAGAGAGCATCAGCCAACGGATGGGAGGTTTACGCCAGCCTTCGTCGACCGAGGCCCGCACCACGCGGCGTATTTCGACGAGGGGACCTTTTCCACGCGCGGGCGTAAATCCGAGGTCGTGCATCAAGAAGAAGGCGACCACCAGCGTGAGGGCGAGCAAAATCGAGCGTAGGACATAGGGGACCCCCAGGTTGGTGAGCTGGGCAACGAACCCGCCGGCGACCGACCCTACCAGCATCGCTATGCCGGAGACCGTCTGGGCGCGGGCGAAGACCGCGTCGAGCTTGCCTTCGAACTGGGTGAAGGCGAGCGCATCGACGAGCCAGGCGTCGGTCGCCCCGGAGAAAAAGGTAAAGCCGAGACCGAGCAGCATCGATGCGATCGCCCAACCAAAGAACGGCGCGTGGATGCGCCACATCATCAAGTAGAGGAGCGTGGAAAGAAGCAGCGTTGCGGCGCCGAGCAGGTACGAGACGCGCCGCCCCCGGACGTCGGCCAGGACTCCGGTGGGAACCTCGAAAATGACTTCGCCCCCTGTGAAAAATGCATTCGCGGCAAAGGCCTCGGCGTTGGTGAGACCGGCATCGAGAAGGAACAGCGTGTTGACGCCCCAAATGAGAGACGCGGCCAGCGTCGACAGCAATGTCAGCACCAGGTAGGTACGCTGGACGCGCGCGGCGTCGGCGAGCGAGGCTCGAGCCAAAGCCTATTTCTCTGCGTAGCGCTTGGCTGCCGCGAGATCCCGACGCAGCTCTGCGGCCGTGCGCCGCGGCCCGTAACCGGGCGTGTCGCGCTGGATGCGCCAGCCTTCGGCGAGTGGGCCCGCGTCGACGACATCGAAGCCGAACTGATCGATCAACCGCGCCACCGCGGCCTTCGCGCCCTCGTCGTTTCCGGCGATGACGAGCGCGCGACGGTCACGGCTTTGGGCGGGCTGCCCGTGAGCCGTCAAGTCGGCGGCGTAGATGTGGTTGAACGCCTTGACGACTTTCGATTTGGGCAAATGTGCCTGCAAAAGCTCGGCCGTCGTCGTCGACTCGTCGTCGAGCTCACCAATGTGACCATCGCGCTGTGGGTAGTAGTTGTTCGTATCCATCACGACTTTTCCGGCGAGAGGCAGGACAGGAACGGCGCGATAGTTCTTGAGGGGCACGGTGACCACCACCATGTCGCCGGCTTGGGCTGCCTCGACGGCGGTTGCGGCTCGGGCTTTCGGGCCGAGCTCCTTCACCAGGGCGGCCAGTGTCTCCGGCCCGCGCGAATTGCTCATCACGACGTCGTAACCGTTCGCGACCGCCAGGCGCGCGAGCTGGCTGCCGATGTGCCCCGAACCAATGAAGCCGATGGTTGCCATAGGGGTGGCAGCCTAAGGACCAAGACGGCGACGGCGCAAGGGTCGAGGTGCCGTGCCCGCGGGGTGCCGAGTGGTCCCCGCCCATGGTCCGATGGACGTGGTGGCCCCGAGGACCTCCGTTGGTGCGCAAGGGACGGCGCGCGGAGGGCGGTTGAGGTAAGATGGTGCGAATGGCGCGTGACCTCGCTCGGGCTCCGAGAATGGCTCTGCCTTCCGGCGATGGCGCGAGCGCGGAGATCGAGGTGGCAGACACCGCGGTGCTCCTCGCTCTCTCTGGCCCGAACAACGAGCTCTTGAAGGTGCTCGGTGAAGAGGCGGGCATCGGTGTCGGGCTCCGGGGCAACTCCATTCTGCTCGCGGGTGACCCGGCACGGGTCGCGCTGGCCGAGCGGTTCCTCGGCGAGGCCGCGGGCCTCATTCGCGGCGGCACCGATCTCGATCACAACGACTACATCCGCGGCCTGCGCACGATCCGGTCCGACCCGACGGTGCGCTTGCGCGATCTCTTCGACGAGGTGGTCCTCGTTACGCCGCGGCATCGCCCGATTACACCGAAGGGGCTCGCGCAAAAAAAGTACATCGAAGCGATCCGGACGCATGACCTCACGTTTTGCATCGGGCCCGCGGGGACGGGCAAGACGTACCTGGCCATGGCCATGGCCGTGAACGGCCTCGTGACGCGCGCCTACAAGCGCATCATCCTGGCGCGGCCGGCCGTGGAGGCGGGTGAGAAGCTCGGATTTTTGCCCGGAGATCTGGCCGAGAAGGTCAACCCGTACCTGCGCCCCCTCTACGATGCGCTGCACGACATGATGGATATCGATCGCGCCGAGGGTTTGATTACCCGCGGTCAGATCGAGGTGGCGCCCCTCGCCTTCATGCGGGGACGCACGCTCAATGATTGTTTCGTCATCCTCGACGAGGCGCAAAATGCCACCAGCGAGCAGATGCGGATGTTTTTGACGCGACTCGGTTACTCGTCCAAGGCGGTCGTCACCGGCGACGTGACGCAGGTCGATTTGCCGAGCGCCACCAAGAGCGGTCTCGCCGAGGCAAAATCGCTTCTCTCCGACATCCAAGGCATTGCCTTCTGCACGCTCACCGAGGTCGATGTGGTGCGGCACCCCCTGGTGCAAAAAATCATCGTCGCCTACGAGACACGCGACAGGAACAAGAACCAGCCGACCGCGCCGTCCGGGTCGTGACCGGTTCCACGCGCACCCTCGACCTCGTTGCGCAGTGTGCCGCGGTCCTCGCCGCGGACCCTCGACAAAAGGCGGCGATCGTCACCCGGCCGCATCCGCTGCTCGCCATGGTGCGGCGCGACGCGCTCCTCGTGCTCGTGACCGTGGCTGCCACCTGGGACCGCGGACGCGAGGTGCTGGCTCCTTTTGCCCCGCATTTTGCCGAAGGCCGCGCGATGTTGATCCTGCTCGGTCGGCCGTGCGACCCCGATCTCGCGCAGGCGCTCAACAAGGGGCTTGCCTCGCTCTTGGCGGAAGAACCGACCGCGGACGACCTCCTGGTGGCTCTTCACAACGCCTTCGAGTTGATGGAGACGAAGGCCCGCGCCGAGCAGCGGGGCAAGTGGATGAACCGCTACCAGTACGAGCTCGGCGAAGTCATCGAGTGCGCGCGGGCCATCGAAACCGAGCGCGACATCGATAAACTACTGGGCGTCATCCTGCGCAAGAGCCGCTTCATCACCGGCGCCGACGCAGGGAGCATCTACGTCGTCGACAACGACGCCGCCGGCCAGCGCCAGCTGCGTTTCAAGCTGTCCCAGAACGAGTCGGTGAAATTCGATTCACGCGAGTTCGCCATCCCGTTGAGCCCGCGCTCCATGGCGGGCGCCTCGGCGCTCCACGGTACGCCCATCAGCATCGTCGACGTCTACGACATGCCGGCCGGATCTCCCTTCGGCTTCGATCGCTCGTTCGACGAGAAGACCGGGTACCGCACCAAGAGCGTCCTCTGCATGCCGCTCGTCTCGCGTAACAACGAGGTCATCGGCGTCATTCAGCTCATCAACAAGAAGCGGGACAAGGACAAGCGCCTCTATTCCCAGGAAGACATGGACGCGCAGGTGATCGCTTTCGACGAGCGGTCACAGGAGCTGGTGGGCACGCTCGCCGCGCAAGCCGGGGTTTCCCTGGAAAATGCGCTCTTGCTCGAGGAGATCCGGCGCATCTTCGAAGGGTTCGTCAATGCCAGCGTGGAGGCCATCGAGTCGCGCGACCCGACCACCAGCGGACATTCACGCCGCGTCGCCGATCTCACCGTCGGCTTGGCCAAGGCGGTCGAACGAGCCGAAACGGGGCCGTACCGGGAGGTGATTTTCAGCGCCGAGGATCTCCGCGAAATCGAATACGCCTCGCTCTTGCATGACTTCGGGAAAATCGGCGTCAGCGAGCAGGTGCTGGTCAAGGCGAAGAAGCTCTACCAAACCGAGTTCCAGCTCATCCAGCAGCGATTCGAGCTCGCCCTGCGTTCGCTCGAGGTCGAGATCCTGACGCGCAAGGTGCGCTTGGTGCAGCAAGGTGCGCCCGCCGGCGAAATCGAGAAACTCGACGCTGACCTGGAAAAACGCCGCGCCGAGCTTTTGGACGCGTTTCGCGCCATCGAAAATGCCAACGAACCGACGGTGCTCAAGGGGGGGGAGTTCGGCAAGATCGCGGCGCTCGCCAAGCAGACATTCGTCGCGCCGAACGGCGACGAACGGCCGCTCCTCTCCGCGCTCGAAGTGACGAGCCTCTCGGTCACCAGGGGAACGCTGACGCCCGATGAGATGCGGGAGATTCAAAGCCACGTCACCCATAGCTTCAATTTTCTCGCCACCATTCCCTGGGGAAAGAGCTTCCAACGCGTGCCTCTCATCGCCGGCGCGCATCATGAGCGCCTGGACGGCACCGGCTATCCCCATCGGCTGCGCGCCGAGGAGATCCCGCTGCAATCCAAGCTCATGAGCATCAGCGACATCTTCGACGCGCTGACGGCCAGTGACCGGCCGTACAAACGCGCGGTCCCCATCGACAAGGCGCTCGACATCCTCGCCCTCGAGGTGAAAGACAAGCACATCGACGGGGATCTGGTGCGGATTTTCTGTGAAGCGCGGATATGGGAGCCGGTCCTTCTGAGAGCCTCGAACCGACCGAAGCCGCCCATCCAGAGGTGACGAGGCGGGCAACCCTGGGCGCCCGCCGGCGCTGGTCACGGCTCGCGGCTCGCACGCAACCGCGAGCTTCTCTGCTTGTTCTTCAACGCCGCGAACAGTCGCCGCAAGGGCAGCGCGACGGCGACGAGCCAAGCCAAGGGCCCGAAGCGCGATGCACCTCGGGCTGAACGCGCGCTGGTGCATCCGCCCGAATCATCGGCGGCCGGGGGCGGCATTCCGCCTGTCGCGGGGGGGCCGGCTTCCACCGTCGGACCTGCGTCGCGGCTCGTATCCCCGGTCGATGCATCGGTCGATGCATCGCTGGCGCCGGCATCGGCGCACGTGGCGCCGACGGCGGGGGCGATCAACTCCCATTCTTCCGAACATCGTGCGGTCGTGCTGCCGCCGCAGGCGGCAGCACGACCGCACAACTCGTCGTAGCGGAACAACCCTTCGAAGGTCGCACCCGAATCGCTCGATCGTCCAATCGAGAAGCCGGCCGTCTTGTAGTCAGCGCAGGCATAGAGAGCATCCTTGGTCCAGGTGAGGCACGTGGCTCCGACATCCGAGCGCCGCGCGAGGTTCGTCCCATCCGCCGAGCCGACCCAGAGACCATCGTTCGGACCCCCGACGGCCATCTGCGTACCATCGGGTGAAATCGCGAATCCGAGAAGCTGCTCGGTCCCGGTGAAGATCTTTTGGAACGTTCGCCCACCGTCGCTGCTCATTTGAATGACGGTGCCGGGCATATCGAAGACGCGGAGATAGATCCGATCGGGATCGGTCGGGTGAACCGCCGCAATGTAAGTGAGCCGATGCTCCTCGGTTTCGGGAATGTCGGCGGATGTGAAGGTCGCTCCGCCGTCGTCCGACCGCATGAGCATCGAGCCGAAGTTCTTGTTGCGATCGCCCCTCGCCGACAGGTACACGCGAGAAGGCAGGCTCGGGGCGACATCGATGGTGAGCGGATAGAGCTCGGGCGCCAAGGCGTCCGCGATCGGACTCCAGCTCTGCCCGTTGTCGCTCGATTGCACGATCTGCGACCCGAAGGTTCCTCCGGCTTTGAACTCCAGCCAGAAGGCGACGAGCTGATGCGGCGTGCTTCGGCTCCAAGCGAGGTCGCCCATCGTTTTGTTGGCGAGCTCGGGGGCGGAGCGGTACGTGCAGCCATCGGAGGTCGTGGTGATCCCGTTGAACATCGCAACGACCGTCGCGCCGCTGCCCGCGATGGCCAGCATCAAATCTTGCTGTCCGGACGTCCCAATCGCCGCTTCGCACATCCAACCGAACGTCTTGCCGCCATCGCGCGACTCGAGCAGTCCGAACGTCGCGCTGACCGCCAGATGCTGCGGGTTGGTCGGATCGATGACCAGCTGACTTCCCGCCGGATATCTGCCGTTGGCGAGCGCGACGGCCGGCGCCGCGAGCACGAGCGCGGCAGCGAAAATACCCGCTCGCTTCATGGGGCGCGGCCGATCGGAACGGCCGCGGTCGCCACGACGGCCGCGGTGATCTGGAGGTTCTTGGTCAGGTACGTGAAGTTCAACGTGTCGGAGGTGTCACCGGGCATGTGGTAGTAGGGCGATTGCGTGGTCTGGAAGTTGTAGATCGTGGTGTAGCCCTGATCCGAAAAGGAACAGTCGTCCGAGCGATGGCAGGACCCGGTCCCCATCGTCAGCGTGAGGCCGAGGCCGTAGGTCAGGTTGACCTGGGTATTGAGATTCTTCAGCTCCGTCGAGTCGCTCCAGATGCGGAGGTTCATCCGATTGCTGGGGTCGTACGCGATTTCATCGAGGTTGATGTAGACCTTGAGGCAGGTGGACGCCTCGCACCCCGAAGCCTTGAGCGCCTGGGCGTAGTGAGCGGAACCGATGAGGCCCCCTTCCTCGGCGTCGAAGATGACGCAGCGGATGTCGGCTTGGTAACGATAGAAGGAAAGCGCGCGCGCAATGAGCGCCACACCGAGTGCGCCCGAGCCATCGTCGTCCATGGCGACCGTGTTCTTGACGCTATCGAGATGGCCACCGATGATGTAGAGGCCAGCGGTCGGATCCGTCCCCTTGATGGTGAATTCGACGTTGCGGTATCCATCCCATTCATCGAAGCGCGCGGTCGCGTTGGGGGCCTCGATCGCCATGAAGTCGCGAACCCACTCCGTGGCGGCCGTATAGGTGGCCGATTTCGTGAAGCGGTCCGGGAGGGATTTCGATTCGAGCTCGCGGGTCTTCGCTTCGATCTCCGCCACCTTGAGACGACCGAGCATCTCGCGGATGAGATCCTCGGGGGTGGACGCGTCACCGGGGGGCGGTGTCGTGGTGTCCTGCGGCGGCGTCATGCCGTCGGGCATCGGCGTTGTCGTGTCCGGCATCGTCGTGGCGTCGGGCCGCGGTGTCGTGGCGTCGGGCTGCGGCGTCATGCCGTCGGGGACCGAAGCGTCCATCGTCCCTCGCGTGTCGCCCGCTCCATCAGCTGCGCCATCGCGCGTTCCGGGGATCACGCGATCCGGCGCTGCGTCGCCCGAAGTCGCGTCCAGGTCGCCCGGCGGCGTTTCGTCAGCCGCGTCCGACATTCCCGAGCCCCCCGTGCCCCCGGTGCCCCCCGAACCGCTATCGATATCTGGACTGCTCGATCCGCAGGCGAGGAACAGCGCACCGGTAAGAAACACCGCGTTCAATTCGAAACGAATCGAAAAGTCCATGAGGCACCTCGCGTCGTGCGCGTTCGAACGTACGATGACCGCGTCGTTCGGTCTGCAACGTAGGCGCGCAGACTAGCATCGCTGGCGCATGACCCTCGCAGCGCATCGCCATCGAAAATCGCTGATTGCTCGGCAATTTCCGTTTATGGCAGAGATTTGCTTCGAGCACAGAACACCGGGGAATGGGCACTCGGTGCAACTTCGTTCCACCGACGGAACGGTCGCGCAACGTCACTCGCTTGCACCGTGGTCATTGACGGCATTGCCGCTAACTGCGTTGCCCGCCGACGCCGATGTCGCCGCCGGCCTCGAGCGTGAAGTCGACGATGAGGCCGTCGTCAAGCAGGGCCGGGCTCTCGACGAGGCCGAAAGAGCGGACAAGCGAGCACCGGTTGGGGCGGATACTTGCGCGGAAGGAGCGGGCACAGAATGAACGTCGAGCTCGCGCTGCGTACGTAGCGCGGTGGCGCGGCGCACTTGTGGCAAAGGCTCTCCGGAAAGGGCAAATCGGCGGACGGCTCGGATTTCAACTTCGTTCGAGCTTAGCCTGCCGCTGCCCCGATATCGAAGGGCCAGTGACTTTCGCCGGCCCGATACATCACCGTACGGCGAACGAGCCCTGCTTTTTCACGACGTCGATCACGATCTCGCCTTCCTCGACCGTGACCCGAGCCACATCGCCGGCACTGAGCTGGCCGCGCAAGATCATGTCGGCAATGGGCGCTTCGACGAGCCTCGCCACGGTGCGCTTCATGGGGCGCGCACCGAGCTCGGGGTCGTATCCGCCGGACGAGAGCAGCCGTTCCACGGCGTCGTCGTCGACGTCGAGCAGCACGCCGCGCGCCGCTTCGAGCGTCTTGCTGAGCGCGCCCAGCATGCGCCGCGCGATTTCGGCGACCTCGCTTCGCTTGAGCGGCGCGAAAGCGATGACCTCGTCGAAGCGGTTGTAGAGCTCGGGGGGAAGAGTCGCGCGCGCGGCTCCCAAGAGCGCCGCCTCGATGCTCTCCGCCGCGCTCTCGGCCTTGCCAAAACCGATCGATCGGGTCCCCGCGGCGCTCACCTCTTCGGCGCCGAGGTTGGAGGTGAGGATGATGACGGTATTGGTGAAGTCTATCGTCCGGCCGCGGCCGTCGGTGAGCCGCCCCTCGTCGAAGACAGCGAGGAACGACTCCAGCACGTCGCGGTGTGCCTTCTCGATCTCGTCGAGCAGGATCACTTGATAGGGGCGCCGCCGGACGGCCTCGGTCAGCTGCCCACCGGCGTCGTGTCCGATGTAACCGGGAGGCGCGCCGATGAGTCGCGCCACGGCGTGGGGCTCGGCGTACTCCGCCATGTCGAGTCGCGTCATCGCCGTTTCCGCGTGAAAGAGCGCGTGGGCAATGGCTTTGGCCGACTCGGTCTTACCGACACCGGTCGGGCCGAGAAGAAGAAACGTGCCGATCGGACGCTTCGACCGGAAACCGGCTGCGTTGCGACGCAGGATGGTGGCCATTCGCCTGAGCGCCTGGGCGTGGCCGACGACGCGCTCGCCGAGCAGCGATTCGAGCGCCAGCATGCGTTCGCCGTCGCTCTCCATCAGGCGCTCCACCGGCATGTCGGTGAGCTCGGCGATGACCTCGGCGATCCCCGCCGGGTTCACGGTACGCATGCTTCGACGCCGCGCCCGCGCGCCAGCGAGATCGAGCACGGAGAGGGCCTTGTCCGGCAGCGCCCGGCCGGGCAGGTAGCGGACGCACCATCCGACCGCGGAGGAGAGCGCCTCGTCGTCGTAGGCGACCCCGTGATGCTTGGCGAACGCGGGCACGCAGCCGGCCAGGATTTCGCGCGCCACCTCTTGGTCGGGCTCCTCGACCTCGACCACCGAGAAACGGCGGGCCAGGGCGGGATCCGATTCGATGGCGCGGCGGTACTCTTCCTGGGTCGTGGTCCCGATGCAGGGCAACTCGCCCCGCGCGAGCGCGATCTTGAGCTCGCCGTGCACCTCCTCGGCAGCTTCCCGCGTGAAGAGAGCATGAATCTCGTCGAAGAAAAGGACGACGCGGCCCTTCCCTTCGCGGACCTCGTTGCGAATCGCCGCCACCCGCTCGGCGAGCGAGCCGCGGGCATGGGTCCCCGCCAGTAGCTCGGAGATCGGCACCTCGATGATGATTCGGTCGTCCAGAGACGACACTTCGTCGCGCTTGGCAATGCGCTGCGCGATTCCTTGGACGACCGATGTCTTGCCGACACCAGCGTGACCCACGAGCAGCGGATTGTTGCCGTGCCGCTTGGCGAGGACATCGAGCGCCTGATCGATCTCCACCGCGCGGCCTATGACCGGATCGAGCACGCCCTCGGCGGCAGCGAGCGTCAAATTGCGGCCCATCGCCGAGAGCGTCGGAAAGAGTTTGGCGTCGAGCGCAAACCGCGATTCGGACGCTGTCGCGCGGGCGCGCTTGCGGTTTGCGCTGGAACGACCGGGAAGCTCCGAAATGACTTCGCCCGGCGAAGCAAAGGACGGCGCGGTGTGGATCCGGGTCAGGGGAATGACGACCGCGGGTCTCGGCGCCGGCGGCACGGGCGTCGGCGTCGTCGCGGCTCCCATCGAGGGCGCGACGTTCGGCGGCGGCAAGATGGGGATTCGAACGGCGGATGACTGTCCGATCGTGTTCGCCACCGCCCGCGACGTGGCGGCGCGCTTCTGCGACTCCCGATCATCGAGTGAACGACGCGGTCCAATCCGGCCCAGGGCAAGTTGAATGGCGGCCGCCCGCAGCCGAGCGACGTCGACACCGCACTGGGCAAGCGCGCGATGCGCCCCGCTCTTGCGATCGTGGATGAGCGCCAGCAAGAGGTGGATCGCGCCCGGACCAGTGGTCCCCATGCGCGCCGCCAGCTCCCGCGCGCGCTGCACGGCTCGCACGAGGGGATCGGGTTCTTCGTCCGTCGTCGCGCGCGCCGCCTTGAGGAGAATATCGGCTCCGAGCTTTCGCTCGAGCAGCAGCTCCGCCGCTTGACTGGGGTGCGAAACGATTGCGGCCAAGAGGTGCCCGCTCGTCGTGCGCTCCTTGCGATTGTGGGCCAGCTCTTCGGCCAACCTTCGGAGAACCAACAGATCCGGCTCGGCTTGCGTCGCTCGCATTCGGGTAGTCACGAGAAGGGTTCTCATGTGGCTCGGCCCTGGGCCAAGTTCGTAGCGACCCTCATCGCCCCTCTCGCGCCAACGCGATGAAACAGCGTGAAACGGCGCGGAAAGAGAGCGAGCAGAGCTGCGAAGAAACGGGGCTCGAGGGGTTGACACGAATCGTGCCGAACTTAACTAAAGCCCTCGTAGGAGCGAGAAAACAAGGCGTTCCACGGCCAGCGGGGCAAGGTGCCCCGGTCGTCATGGCCGGAACGCCGACGAGCTCCGCCTGAAAGGAAGGTACAGCCATGCTGAGTGTGTGGGATCCGGTGCGTTTGTTCGATCGAATGGTGGATGACGTGATGCACGCCTCTCTTGGAACGGCGACCAATGCGCGCAGCTATGCGCCCGAGGTCGACGTTCGATCCAACGGTGATCGCGTTCTTTTCTCCTTCGATGTTCCCGGCGTAAAGAAAGATGATCTCGATATCACCCTCGAGAACGGTGTTTTGACGGTCAAGGGCTCTCGCAAATTCGAGCCGACCGGCGCCAAGGAGCAGCTGCTCCTCGGGCGATCGTACGGCACATTTTCGCGGTCGTTTTCCTTGTCCGAGCATCTCGACGAGGAGAAGCTTTCGGCGAGTCTCGTCGACGGCGTATTGACGATCGAAATCCCGAAGCAACAGAAGGCGCAGCCCCGTCGCATTACGATCGGCGGTGAGCGTTCCAACGGTGAGGGCCATCTGCCTGGCACTAAAGGAGCCTGAGGAAGCAGAGGAGCGCGCTCTGGGAGGGGACGTCGAGGGTCGCCTCGACGTCCCCTGGCGCGTCCGCTGCGCTGGCGTCGGTTCTGGCGAGGTCGTGCTGGAAGCCGCTCGGGAGAAAACGTGCTCGAACGAGGACGTCTTCGAGCGTCACGGCCGAGCCGCTGGTGAAATAGGGATGCTTTTTGTAAAGCCGTCGCAGCGACGGCACGCGAGCCCCCTTCTCGTGCACATACGGTAAGACGCCGGATTGAACATAATCGTCATTGGCCCAGACGATGGCTCCTTCACGCGCCATCACCAGGCTCTCCCAGCGCTCCCAAGGGACACGCGATGCGGGCTGGTCGCTGGCCAAGCGCGCCTCGTGACATCCTTCGCAGCGATCGCGGAAGACCGCGGCTCCCCGGCGCTCGCCATCGGAAAAACTCGAGCGCCCCAGCACGGCGGGGTTGGGGCGGTGCTGGAAGGCCATGAGGAAGCTCATGAGTCCTTTGCGCATCGCCTCCGGCGTGAGGGAGGCGTCGGTCGCTCCGAGAAAGCGAACCCACGGCGCTCCGCTCGACGGGAAAAAGAACCAAGGATCGTGGCCACTCTTGGCGCTGGCCACGCGAAACTCGTTGAAGACGACGGCGGTCAGATCGGGGTCGAGCGCGCGCGAGAAGTGCGGGCGATTGTTGAACAGTCCGAGAAGCGGCTTGGTGACGGCGTGCACGTCGTCGCGACCGGTGTGGTGCGTCCGTCCGTCGACGTACCCTTCGTAGTGACAGGTCTCGCAGGTGAATCGACTGAGCGGTCCTTCGGCGCGGTTGAAGGGGGCCATCAACGTCGTAAAAAAGAGCGCTTCACCGAGCCGCACCTCCGGATCGAAAGGGCGCCGATCGGTCGCACTCGCGGCGACCGGCAGCACCGCAGGGGAATTGTCCCGGTTCTGGACGATCCAGGCATCGAGCAAGGGGTTGGCAAAAACGAGGCGACCGTCGTCGAGCTCGGCCACCGCGGACGTGCCCGGGACGAAGCCTTCCGTGCGAACGGCGGGCGGACGCGCCGCCCCCTCGGGAAAAGAGAGCTCGACGAGCTTGTCCGAGCCGTAGCCTGTGACGGTGACCCTCGTTGGACGCTCGCGTAAGACAATCGCCTTGGGCGTCACAATACCGAGCTCCGACAGGTTGACGGCGCCTTCGCGAACGACGGCTCCGTTCGCCAGATCGACGCGATAGACGAAAAGAAAAGAATCGATGTAACCAAAGGCGCCGATGGTCCGGTCGAGCGGATGATCCTCGACGCCACCGGCCGCGATGAGAAGGCCTTCTCGCGTCGCGAGAGCGTCGAAGGACCAGATGGGACCGTCGTGATCGATGGTGATAGGGGGGGCCGCGCTGGGCGCCCCCGACGGCTCGAGCCGATGAATGACCAAGCGATGGTCGAGCACGCAATCGGCAATCAAACGGTCGGCGATGCGCACGGCGCGGACAGGCCCGCGACAGGAGCCAATCTCTTGTCTTGCCGCGATGCGATCGACCGCGCCGCGATGGTCGAGTCGAAAGGCGATGAGACGCCCCTCTCGTTCCTCGGCGACGTAGACCCATCCCGAAGGGCCGACGGCGATGCCGCGGACGGCTCGTATCTCGTCGAGCTGCCAGCGGCCTGCCGGCACGAGTCGGCCATCTTGCCAAATGAAGCGCGCCACGGTCGAGGCGAGCTCCCCCGCGACGAAAACGGCTCCTTCGTCCGTCACTGCGAGCGCCACTGGGCCAGCGGGCGCAGGCAGACGCGCGATCTCGTGCATCGAGCCGTCGAGAACCACGAGCGCGTCGTCGCCGCGCAACGTGCCAACGAGGCGCGACGACCGCGGTAGACGCGCGACGAGGTAGGGGTCGGGGCCACTGATCTTGTCCCAGGTGGCAAGATGTGCGAAATCGGCATCCATCCGGCGCAGCGCGTCGAAAGCTCGTAGCCGCTCGCCCACCCGTGCCATCTCTTCGCGCTGAGGGTCAGCGGGCGCCGACGGGCGCGTTCGCCAGGCCGAGAGCCCCGCCCCCACGCCGGCCATCGCAAGCGCAAAGACCGCTCCGCGCAGTATCGCTTGCTTGCTCACCACAGGAGGACCTTCTCACTTCGCACAGCGCAATGCCAGCGGGGGTGCTTTGGGTCGGGTCACGCAGATTCGGCGCGGCGGTATCGCAGGACGCGTCTTTCCACGCCTGTGAGCGGCCAGGTGTACCGATCTTCCGTCTCGATTTTCCATTCCGTCGTTTCGGGGGCAGGTTCGCGCGCCAAAAGGATCCACACCGCTCCCCCCGGGCGCACCATCCGTCCGCCCAAATCGAGCCAGGCCGCGGGGGGCAATGTGGCCCGCGCCACCGCGGTGTCGAAGACTTCCCCCCGCGCCGCCAGATCCTCTCCCTTGGCGCGAACGACGCGCAGGGTCTTCGCTGCGTTCGGCACGGCGCTGAAATGTCCGAGCACGGTCCGCAGAAAAGAGACGCGCTTGGCCAGCGGTTCGACGAGCGTCATCCCGATATCCGGACGAAGAAGAGCGAGCGCGAGGCCGGGGCCTCCCGCGCCCGAGCCCACGTCGACCACCGACGCGCCCGGCGATTCGTGTCGCGCCAGCACCACCGCGTCGGCCAGCATCAGATCCACGAGCTCTTCGGCGCTGCGAGCCGCGGTCAGATCGACCTTGGCGTTCCAGGTGACGAGGAGATCGAGCCAGAGGATGATGGACGTCTCGACGCGCTCGTCTCGGGTTGCATCGAGACCTCGCAAGACAGCTTCGATCAGCGGGCGAAACCCCGCTCCGAGCGGCGCGAGCCCACCGGGCATCGCATCCTTCTAGCACTACTCTGTCGGATTTTCGCGGCCAGATCGATCGTGGGAGGAGCGATGCCCCACTCGACCGCCTGGACAGTACGGGATCGTGCCCCGTTTCGCTTGCTTGATCTTTGGAGCAACGTGCCTAGACTCACGGCCCGAACAGGCAATCAAGAACGAAGGCTCGATGCGATTTTTGGTCACGGGGGCAGCAGGTTTCATTGGTTCGAACCTCACTGACCGACTTATCGGCCTCGGTCATGCGGTGGTCGGGTACGACAACTTCTCGACCGGCCGCGAAGAGTTTTTGAGCGAAGCCAGGCGACATGCCGGATTCACTTTCGTGCACGGCGACGTCCTCGATCAGGACAAGCTCAACGAGGCCATCCGTGGGTGCGACTTCGTCTTCCACTTGGCGGCGAACGCCGACGTTCGATTCGGCACCGAGCACCCGACCAAGGATCTGCACCAGAACACGATCGCCACGGTCAACGTGCTCGAGGCCATGCGCACCAACGGCGTCAAGCGCATTGCGTTCACGTCGACGGGCTCGGTCTACGGAGAACCGGACGTCTTTCCGACGCCCGAGAATGCTCCCTTCCCCGTTCAGACCTCGTTCTATGCCGCGTCGAAGCTGGCGGGAGAGGCCTCCATCCAGGCCTATTGCGAGGGGTTCGGTTTCCAAGGCTTCATTCTTCGCAACGTGTCCATTCTCGGCGAGCGATACACCCACGGCCATATTTACGATTTCTACCGGCAGCTTCGCGCCCATCCCGACCGGTTGGATGTGCTCGGCAATGGGGAGCAGCGCAAGTCGTACCTCTACGTGCAGGATTGCATCGATGCGTTCCTGCGAATCGTCGAAGCGCCGACGCAAAAGTCGGTCGTGTACAACCTCGGTACGGACGAGCATTGCACCGTGAACGACTCCATCGCGTGGATCTGCGAGTACCTGCAAATAAGGCCCACGCTCGTCTATGGAGGAGGAGAACGCGGCTGGGTGGGAGACAGTCCCTTCATCTTTCTCGAGTGCTCGAAGCTGAAAGCCCTCGGTTGGAAGCCCAAGTTCGCCATTCGCGAATCGGTGATCCGTACGGTCAAGTTCTTGGCTGAGAATCAGTGGGTGTACGAAGGACGCTGATGCGAATCGCGGTCCTGGGTATGTGGCACCTCGGCACGGTGACCGCCGCGTCCCTTGCGTCGGTCGGTCACGAGGTGCTGGGCTACGACGAGGAGGAGAGCGTCGTGGCGGGTCTCCGGGAGGGGCGCCTGCCGATCATCGAGCCTGGTCTCGCCGAGCTCGTCGTGCAGCAGACGCGCGGCGGCAGCCTGCGGTTTTCCAGCGATCCCACGCTCCTCGGTGACGCCGACGTCGTGTGGGTTGCCTACGACACGCCCGTCGACGATCAGGATCAGGCAGACGTCGACGACGTGCTCGACCGGGTTCGAAACGTCTTTGCTCACGTCAAAGCGGATGTTCTCTTTCTCGTATCGAGCCAGCTCCCGGCCGGCTCCACCCGCGTTTTGGAAGAGAACTTCGCCGCTGCTCGGCCTTCCGTCGGCGTAAGCTTCGCCTATTCTCCCGAAAATTTGCGTCTGGGCAGCGCGCTCGACGTCTTCCTGCGGCCCGACCGCGTGGTGGTGGGCGTTCGCGATTCGGCCAGCCGAGAGCGCATTCAAGCGATGCTCGCTCCCATCACCAGTCGCGTCGAATGGATGTCGGTGGAATCTGCCGAGATGACGAAGCACGCGCTCAACTCGTTTTTGGCGACATCGATTGCCTTCATCAACGAGATTGCCGGAATCTGCGAGCGCGTCGGAGCCGACGCGGGCGACGTGGCGCGCGCTCTCAAGAGTGACGTCAGAATTGGCCCGCGAGCGTACCTGCGTCCCGGTCCGGCATTCGCAGGAGCGACCCTGGCCCGTGACGTGGGCTTCCTCGGTGCGCTGGGGGCGAAGGTGGGCCGACCGACCCAGCTTCTCACGTCGGTCGCGCTGAGCAACGATCTGCACCGCGCGTGGCCGCTCCGGCGGCTGCGCGAGCTGATGAATCATCTCGCCGCGGCGCGCGTCGCCGTTCTCGGACTGACGTACAAGCCGGGGACGAACACGCTGAGGCGTTCCACCACGGTGGAGATCTGCCGCGAGCTTGCCAAAAGTGGCGCGCTGGTGACGGCCTATGATCCATCCTTGCAGCAGCTGCCGACCGAGATCGCGGCTTTCATCGATTTACGACCCTCGGCGAGCGCGGCGGCGGCGGGAGCAGCGGCCCTGCTGATTGGCAATGAATCGCCGGAATTTCTCGGTCTGGATCTGGAGACGCTGGTGCGTGGGATGGCCGATCCCCTGGTCATCGACCCAGGAGGTTTCCTGGAGAGCGTCCTCGGCAAGCACCATGGGATCCGCTATTTCAAAGTGGGACGGCAAAATGAAACTTGAAGGAAAGCGCACGTTGGTCACCGGAGCCAGTCAAGGCTTCGGTCTCGCCGTAGCCCGGGCGTTCGTGGAGGCGGGGGCGTCGGTCATGATGTGCGCGCGCGGCAGCGAGGAGCTCGGCCGAGCATGCGAAGAGGTCAAGAGCCTCGCCAAGGGCAAAGCGCGCGTCGCTTCCATGACCGCCGACGTCGCCCGCCCCGAGGACGTTCACCACTTGACCATGACGACGGTCGAGGAACTGGGAGGCCTCGACGTCGTGGTGTGCAACGCCGGTGTCTACGGACCCAAGGGATCCATCGACGACGTCAGCTGGACCGAGTGGGAGCACGCCTTTGCCATCAACGTCTACGGCACCGTCCTCGTTTGTCGCGAGGCCCTCGCCCACATGAAAGCGCAGCGGCACGGCAAGATCATCCTCCTGTCGGGCGGCGGCGCGACCAAACCGTTGCCCAATCTGAGCGCCTATGCGGCGTCGAAGGCGGCCGTCGTACGATTCGGCGAAACGCTGGCAGAAGAAACGAGGGGCCTCGGTATCGACGTCAACGCGGTCGCGCCCGGCGCATTGAACACGCGTCTTTTGGACGAAGTCCTCGCGGCAGGCCCAGCGAAGGTGGGGCAGCAGTTCTTCGCCCAGTCGGAAAAGCAGAAGGCCGAGGGGGGTACCCCTCTCGCCAAGGGGGCGGCGCTCTGCGTGTTCCTGGCGTCCCGAGAGAGCGACGGAATCACCGGGAAGCTCATCAGCGCGGTGTGGGATCCCTGGGAGCATTTCGGCAGTCACCTCGAGAAACTCCAGAAGACGGACGTCTACACGCTGCGTCGGATCGTTCCCGAGGATCGCGATCTCGAGCTCGGCTGACCCATGGGCGTAGCCATCGTCGGATGCGGATTCATCGGTCAAAAGCGATCCCGCGCGCTGGGCGGCGCCAAGCTCGTCGCTTGCTTCGACGTGGTCGCGGAGCGCGCCAGTGCCCTGGCGCAAGAGAGCGGCGCGCAAGTCACAGCGACATGGCGCGAGGCGATTGAACGGCCCGACGTCGATGCCGTCGTCGTGTCGACGACGCACGACGCGCTCCCCCAAGTGGGTCTCGCGGCGCTCGAAGCGGGCAAGCACGTTCTCATCGAGAAACCCGGGGCCCGCGTCGCCGCGGAGCTCGATCCCCTGATCGCCGCCGCCGCTCGCAAGGGCCTCGTGGCACGCGTAGGATTCAACCATCGCTACCATCCCGCATTTCGCAAAGCACGGGAGCTGGTCGATGAGGGGGCGCTAGGCCCGCTGATGTACATCCGCGGCCGCTATGGGCACGGGGGACGAATCGGGTACGACAAAGAGTGGCGGTCCGTTCCAGCGCTCTCGGGAGGCGGAGAGCTCATCGATCAGGGCATGCACCTCATCGATCTCTCGCGCTGGTTCTTGGGCGACTTCAGCGACGTTCAAGGGTTTGCCCATACGTATTTCTGGGACATGCCGGTGGAGGACAATGGTTTCATGCTGCTTCGCACGAAAGAGCAGCAAGTCGCATTTCTGCACGCGAGCTGGAGCGAGTGGAAGAATCTTTTCTCCTTCGAGATCTTCGGCAAAGTGGGCAAGCTGGAGATCTCCGGGCTCGGCGGAAGCTACGGGCTCGAGAAGCTCACGTTCTATCGCATGCTGCCGGCCATGGGCCCGCCCGAGACCACGGTGTGGGAGTACCCGGAGAAGGACGGCTCGTGGGAGGCGGAGTTCCGAGAATTTCTGGACGATATCCGGCTCGGTCGAGCGCCGGCCGCATCGCTCGCCGATGCGAGAGGGGCGCTCGAAATCGTTGGGCGTCTCTATGCGGGTGGCTCGACTGGCCGCTGACGCCGTCGCAACCGTCAGCCGTGCGCGCCGCGCCGATCCGCGAAACTCTGCTATAAGCCGCCCTGCCAACCACGATGGCCTCCGCCGATCCACGTAAGGCGAGCTTGGTCGCCCTCTTCCGGCTTCGGGTCACACGGGCCTTGCACAGACTGGCGCGACGCTGGCCTTCCGCGATCCTGCTGGCAGGCATCTTGGGCACGGCGTTCTACGTGATCGCCTACCCCTTCACCCTGGCGACGCATCCGCCGATCACGGATCTGCCGTTTCATGCCGCTGGCAGCTCCATCCTGCGGCACTACCTCGATCCGGCGTTCCATTTTCGCGAGCAATACGAGCTGCATTTTCTGGAAGTGCCTTACGCGACGATGTACTTCCTGGGCGCTTTTTTTGCCGTTTTCGTGCCGATTGTCTGGGCGACGAAGCTCACCGCCATCGTCATGTTGTCGCTTCTGCCGGGCGGCCTCGCGGTCATGTTTCTCGGGATGAAGAAGAGCCCGCTGTGGGGCGTTCTGGGACTGGGACCCGTCTGGTGTTCGCTGACCCATTGGGGGTTTCTCAACTTCATGGGCGCGATCGGACTCTTCACGATGGCCTCGGGCGCGACCTTGCTGCTCCTCGATCGGCCCACGCGCGGTCGACAGGCTTTTCTCATCGTCACCCTCGTCGCCATTTTCTACACGCACGTCTACCGCTTTCCATTCGCCGTGGCTGCCATCTTGGGGACGGCAGTGCTCATGTATCCGGCCACGCGCAGATGGAAGCCGGTGCTCCTTCCGCTGACGGCAGCGATGGCCCTGTACGGATTTTGGTCGCTCATCAAACGCGCCGGATTGTCGGGCGGCGTCGGCCCGATCTCGGTGCACAAGGAGCGCATGGCCGAGATCCCCGAACATCTTTTCACCGGGTACGTGGGACCGGAGGAATCGGCGGCGGCGACACAGATGTTGTGGGTGACGGCGGGTCTCTTTCTTTTGACCACGCTGCTTTTCTTTCTGCAAGGCCGGCACCGACGGCGAAGCTCGCGCGAGCTCTTCTGGGGCGCGGGCGTCACGGCGCTGCCGCTGATCATGGGCGCGGTGTTCCTGCTCGCCTATCTCGTCCTTCCGATGAGCATCGGATTGTGGTGGTTCGTCTACCCGCGTGAAATCACGACCGCGGGCTACGTGGCGCTCGCCGCCATGCCCGACCTTCCGCGAAAGTGGTGGCTCCGCTTGCCCCTGCTGGCATCATTTGCATACGTCAGTGGACGCCTCGGCTTCATCACCGCTGCCCATTGGCACGACTTCGAGCAATCCAACGAGGACTTTCGCGCGATCGCCGCGCAGGTTCCCAAGGCCCCCAAGCTCCTCTACCTGATCTTCGACCATGGGGGTTCTGCCCGCCGCACGAGCCCGTACATTCACATGCCGGCTTGGATTCAAGCCGAGACCGGCGGATGGTTGTCCTTCCACGCCGCGGGCTGGGGCGATTTGCATCCCATTCGTTACCGTCCGCCTGGCCCGAGTATTCCGCCCCCCGTCCCCGAGCGATGGGAATGGACGCCAGAGCGGTTCGACCTCCAAAGGAATGGTTCGTTTTTCGATACCTTCCTGGTGCGCCACTATCGCCCCGCTGACTATCTATTCGCCGAGGACCCATCGATCCACCCCGCCGGTCACGTGGGGCACTGGTGGCTCTACCGACGTGACCCGCCTGGTCTCAACGCCAGCACTGCGCCGTAGCCAGACGGCTGCCGTTCTTCGGTCGTATCGTCAGGGACGCCGCGCGGTCAGCAAGAGCTCGTCTTTGAAGGCGTGAAAGAGCGTGAGCTCGACGGCGGTCCGTACCCCCGGGACATTGACGAGCTGAACCAACCGCTTGCCGGCGCCGGAAAACGTGGTCGAGTAAGGCATGGCGGCCATCGATCGGCGGCGGCCCCAGCGCTGCACCTTGACGTCCTCGAAGCCCGCGCTTTGCGCAGCGAGGCCGAGCGATCGGTGCGTGAAGTAGATGAGGTGCTCGTCGGGCTTGATCTGAAGTAAGCGGGCCATGACGCTGTCGAGATCGGGCGTGACGACCATCAGCACGCCCCCTGGTCTCAGGGCAGAGGCAGCGGTCCGCAGCATCTCGACGGGATCGAAAACGTGCTCGATGACGTCGCCCATGTGCACCGCGTCGAACGGGCCGATGCGAGCGGCCAGGGCCGGCTCGAAGAAACCGGTATGCACCTCGGAGCCCTTGTCTCGCGCTTTCTTGGCAGCCTGCGGGTTTGGCTCGACGCCGACCGGTGTCCACCCCGCGCGGCCCGCGGCGCTCAAGAACGTGCCCACGTTGCACCCCGCGTCCAGAACTCTGCCAGGCCGTCCGCCGAGCAGCGCGGTCATCATTCGGATGCGAATGCGGAAGGTTGCATCGTCGTGCTCCGCGATACGATCGTAATATTCGGCGGGCGATGTGGCATCGGCGAGGTACTGCTGACGGACCGCGCCGTCCTCGTATTGCGATTTCGCAAACCAGGCGAATCCGCAGCGCCCGCATCTCGTGAGCGAACGACTCTGCACCGTGCGCCAGTGAAATGCCGCTTGCGTCCCAGCGCAGATCGCACAGTCACGTTCCATGGCAGCGCCCGTCACACCCTCGATTCCGGCCGGAGTGTGTATCCCCACGGCCCTCTTCGCGCAAGTGCGCGAAGAGGACGATACCTCGCCGCCAGAGGTTTCGCGGACGGCGAAAATCCCTCTCGATTCGCCGATTTCCGGCTTGACGCGCGGCCGCTTGGCCGACATGGTTTGTGGGCTTTTCCTCGAGCCAGCGCGGTGCTCGGATCGTCGGGAAAACCAAGCGAAGCAACATGACTGGCGGCATCGACCTGAGCATCGTCGTCCCCGCTTACAACGAGGCCAACCGAATCGAAGAGACGCTGAAGGCCATCGTCGCCTACCTGCGGACGCATCATTCCTCGTTCGAGGTCATCGTCGTTGCCGATGGCAACGACGGGACTCGAGAGAAGGCCGAGAAGTTCGCCGCGCAATCGGGTGCTCCCGTACAGGTGACCGGCTCGGTATCTCGCCGCGGAAAGGGTCGCGGGATCCGGGAAGGAATCGCGCTATCGCATGGGCAGATCGTCGGCTTCGTCGATGCCGACTACAAAACGCCCATCGAGGAAGTCGAGAAACTGCTGCCCTGGCTGAACAGCGGCTACGACGTCGTCATTGGTTCCAGAGCACAGAGCGACTCGCGCGTGGAAATCGCGCAGCCTCTCTACCGCCGCGTGGGTTCGAGGGTCTTTGGCATCGCCATGCACCTCACCACCGGTCTTTGGCAGATACGTGACACGCAATGCGGATTCAAGTTTTTCCAGGGTCCCGTCGCCCGGGACCTCTTCGGACGGCAGAAAGTCGATGGCTACATGTTCGACGTCGAGGTGTTGTGCCTCGCCCATCGAAGCGGCTACCGAATCCGAGAAGTGGGCGTGCGCTGGCGTGATGATGGCGACAGCCGGCTCGATCTCGTGGCGGGAAATTGGCAAAACATGATAGACATTCTCCGCATCAGTCTATCGACGCCGCCCCGTCTGCTCACCGCTTCCAAACGCGCGGGGGAGCTCGTGGGGAAGCCCAACGAAGGTCGCTGAGCGAGAAGCTTGGGGAAGCGATCGTGCGCGAACCCTCCTGGACTTACCTTTTGGAGCTCGTACGCCGGCTTGATCCGGACACGCCCGAGCTCGACCCGACGCCGATGAAGGGGGGCGCTTCGACGCGCCGCTTCTATCGCATTGGCCTGGGGAAAAGCGGGGACAGCGCGGTGGCCATGTTCACGCCGGGGGCCCCTTCGCACGAGATCCACAAAGATGGCGGGCACGCCCGCTCGCCTTTCCTCGAAGTGCGCGAGCTCCTGGCCGAACGGGGCATTCGCGTGCCGAAGCTGTTCGCCGACGGCAGCGAGCAAGGGTGGGTGGTGGTGGAGGACCTGGGAGACGACACCGTCGCCAACTATCTGATCAAGCATCCTTCGCAAAAGCGCGCCATTTACCGGAGCGCCGTCGGGGATCTCGCGCACGCGCAGCAGCACCTGCGCGAATTGCCCGAAGCCTGCATCGTCAAAAGCCGCGCCTTCGACCACGATCTCTTGCGCTGGGAGCTGGACCATTTCCTGGAGTGGGGTGTCTTGGCGCGCGGTATCACCATCTCGGCGGCTGATCGCGCGACGTTCGAAACGGTCGCCGGGCGGATCGCCACGCGCATCGCCGGCTGGCCGCGCGGCTTCGTGCATCGCGACTACCAGAGCCGCAACCTGATGGTCGTCCCCAAAGAGAACGAACCGTTCGAGCTCGCCTGGATCGACTTCCAGGACGCGCTGCTCGGGCCGAGGGTGTACGACCTCGTCGCGCTCCTCTCGGACAGCTACCAGGAATTCGACCCGGGGTTCATCGACGAAAGGCTCGACGAGTATGCCGAGACCACCGGGCTCGGCGCGGAGGAACGCGCACTGCTGGGGCGGGAGTTCGATTGGGTGACGGTGCAGCGCAAGCTAAAAGACGCCGGGCGCTTCATCTACATCGATCGAACACATCACAATGCATCGTTCCTCCCTTTCGTCGAACCTACCATCGCCAAGGCGCGCGCCGCGCTGGCGCGCCTTGCGGACGACGCCGACATGCGCACCCTTGCCGAGCTATTGAATCGTGTCCTCGGCGCTTAGTGCACGAGGGCGGTCGTGAGGCTCGGGCTCGGTCGCGGGGGCGTCGTGGTCGACGGGCGCGTGGTGCCGCTCTACTCCGGCAGCGTCCACTACTGGCGACTCGAGCGTGACGTCTGGAAAGAGGCGCTGCTCGCTACGAAAAGACTCGGCGTCGGACTCATCGACACCTACGTCCCCTGGAGCGTGCACGAGAGCGCGCCCGATGAAACGGACTTCGGCGAGAAGGATCCGCGGTTCGACACCATCGCCTTTCTGCGCCTCGTCCACGAGCTTGGCCTTCTCGCCATCGTGCGTCCCGGACCGCACGTCAACGCCGAGCTTACCCACTTCGGGATCCCGGAGCGCATCATCTGGGACCCCGCCTGTCAGGCGCAGTCGCCACAAGGCAATCCGGTCATGCTCCCCATGGTGCCGGTGGGATTTCCCGTGCCGAGCTACGCCAGCGCCGCCTTCCTGAGCCAGGCCGACAAGTGGCTCGCCAAGGTGGGCGCCCTGCTTTCGCCGCTGCGTTATCCCGATGGGCCCATCGTGCTTTGCCAGATCGACAACGAAGGAACCCTCTATTTCCGCGACGGACTCTACGATCAGGATTACCGGCCGGAAGCCATTTCGCTTTATCGCGCGTTCCTGCGCAAAAAATACGGCAGCGAAGCGGAGCTCGCCCGCGCTTACGGCAGACGAGCCGACCCTTTCGACAGGGTCGTGCCTCCCACCATCTTCGACGCCGAAACCGCCGACGAGCTCACCTTCCACCTCGACTGGGCGGAGTTCCAGGAACGGCTCGTCGCCGGATCGATCGCTCGCATGAAAGCGACGCTCGTGGCCGCCGGAATGAGCGAGATCCCGACCTTTCACAACATGACGATGGGGCACGAAGCGACGGCGCTCTCGGCCGCGCACCTCGCTACGGCGGTCGATCTGGTCGGGCTCGACTACTACCACCGCGCGACGCCGGCCGAGCGGCTCGCGATCGAGCGGCGCACGACCGAGCTTGCGACGCGCTGCGAAGGACTCGACCAGCCGTCGTTCGCGTGCGAAATGGGCGCTGGATTTCCGCCTTACTTTTTCCCCATTCCGGAAGAGATCGATAGTCGGTTCAACGTGATGACCGCGCTCGCCTACGGCCTGCGCGGCTTCAACATCTACATGGCCGTCGACCGCGACCGCTGGATCGGCGCGCCCATCGACCGTCATGGGCAGCCGGGGCCGAGCGCTCCCTTCTGGGGCAAGCTGTGCCGGGCGCTTCGCGAGGTCGGCTTTCACGAGCTTTTCCGGCGGACCCCGGTACGCATCGTGAACACGTCGCTGAAGCGACGGCTCAACCGCGCCCTCCACGCGTTCAGCCCCGCCACGCCCGCTCTCTTTGCCGTCCTGGGGAGCGGCTCGCGCGAGACGTGCTTCGAGGATGACTTCGGCTTGGGGGGGAGGGTGGCCAGCGAGGTCGACGCATTCATCGAAGCTTTCGAACGCGCGCTGGCTGCGCGCGGCGTGCCGTTTGCGCACATCGATGGCGAAACGGCCGGTCCAGCGCTGGCGGGCGCCCGTTGGATCATTTGCCCCACGGCGGGGGGCGTCGATCTCGGGCTTTGGGCGGAGCTACGCCGTCTCTCGGCAGGAGGCGCGCGCGTGACGATTGGACCGCGCCTCCCTGTCCGCGATGGATCGCTCCGCCCGCTGGCGGAGTCGCTCGATGCCTCCGGTTTCGAGCTCGTCACCATGAGCGGACCGCATCCCCACGTCGACCCGGACAGCATCGCTGCCCAGGCCGACGCCGCTGTCGAAGCGCTGGAGTTGCCGATCTGGACGGTCACGCCGACCTCGATGTCGGTGACGGTCCATGAAGACGCCGAGAACCTGCCGCGCGTGCTCTTCGTCGTCAATCCGACGTCCTCGAGCGAGGAGGCGACCATCTCCCTGCATCGCCGGGCCACGCTCATCGACCTCTTCGACGACAGCCGGCACGAATGTCGCGAGGAAGGCGCGAAGCTCTTCGTCCCGGCGCGCTCGGTACGCATGCTGCGCATCGATCTCACTTGAGGGACGGCTGAAAATCCGCTAAGGGGCGCCGGGCCCCTCCTATGCTTCTCGCCGTCAATCCGTTCTTCCCGGAGCCTCGCAAGATCCGCCGCGCCGTCGAGGCGCTCGAGAAGGGCGGGATCGTCGGCTACCCCACGGACACCGTGTACGGCATGGGCTGCGATCTCTTCAGCAAGAAAGCGATCGATCGCCTCTACCAGATCAAGGTGATGGATCACGCGCAGAAGCTCGCTCTCATCTGTCCCGATCTCAGCAGCGTCGCGCGCTACGCCATCGTCGAGAATGCCGCGTTCCGCGTTCTTCGCAAGTACCTGCCCGGTCCCTACACTTTCATCCTCGAAGCGACGAGTGAGGTCCCGAAAATGGTGCAGACCAAACGACGCACCATCGGCGTCCGCATTCCGAACCACCCCGTGATCCAAGCGCTCGTGCACGGGTTAGGCAAGCCGCTCATGTCGACCACCGCGGCCCCGCACGGGCACCCGCCTTACATCGACCCGCACGAGATCGACGACCGATTCCCGGGCCTTTCCATGGTGCTCGACGCCGGCGTGGGAGGCACCGTGCCCACCACGGTCATCGATCTCACGACGGCCTACCCAGAGATCATCCGCGAGGGCGCGGGCTCGACCGAGGACTTCGTGGGCGGGCCTTGACCCAAAAGCGCCGCGCGCTCACACGAAGACGCTGCACATGTAGCCGATGAGGAGCCGCTGCAGCTTTTCTTGCGACGGCAAAGGGGTGATGGTGTGATCGGCCCCGTCGATAATCTCGAAGCGGAAGTTCTTGCGCCGACGCATAGGGCCGCCTCCCGTACCGAGGTGCGACTCGATGACGTCGATACCGCCGTCGTTACCGCTGTAAATGAGGAGCGAGTGCGTGCCGCGGTCGGAGATGGTCACGAAGGAACGCGCGATCTTGCCGACCCCGTCCGGCGATCGGGTAAGAGCGCGCGCAACGCGCGCCGCGAGCTGCTGGCGGGATCGGACGTAGAGCTCGTCGGCGATGCCGCGGAGGTTGATCTCTTGCCGATAGAGACGCACCCAGGTTTCCTTCCTGAGAATGGCCTGCCGATAGAAGCGGGTGGCCTTGTAACTCTCTTTTTTGATCTTGATCTCCAGTGAATCCCCTTCCCGCCACGCGAAGGTCTGCGGATTGACGAGGATCTGGCCGGAGACGCGGTCATCGGCGACGGTGGTGTGAAAAGCGAGGTAAGCCCCCGAGCAAATGCCGAAGAGGATGAACCGCTCGGCCCCGATGGTGCGAGCGAGAAAGGTCATCGCCTGCTGCACGTCGAGAATGGATCCCCGCGAATAGAGGGCGTTCTCCTTGCCGCCGGGCGGCGCACGGCTGTCGCCGAGACCGGCCACGTCGAAGCGAAACGCGCTGAAGCCGACGGCGGCCAGCTCGCGGCTCAGGCTCACGTACATGCGGTGCGGTCCGACGTGGTGGTTCGAACCGACGTTGAGAAACAAAAGAGCGGTTCGCGCGCGACGCCCGATGGGGTCGGCTCCCTGCGCGAGGATTCCGAACAACCGTCCCGCGTCGTCGTAGGCGAGCACGCGCTCCTGCACGGGTTGACCGCTCCGGCTCTTGGTGAAAAGCACCTCCGCGTCGGGGGCGCCTGTCACGGGCACGGACGGGTTCGGCGCCGGGTCATGCGCGGTCGCCATCCAGTCGACGATGCAACCGAGGGCGGCGTCGGGAAGGATGCTGAATTCGGCGTCGCGCATCATTCCGGCGTACCCGGCGACGCACGGATGCTCCGCTTGCACCCCTTTGGCTGTCAGATGAGCCAGGAGGCGAGGCTCGGTGCCCCGCACATCGTCGCGACCGAGGAGGAGCGCACGCTTCACCGCGCCGAAATCGGCCGCCAGGAGGTCGATCTGCGAAAGCGCTTCCAGGGTCTCGGCGGAAAAGAAATACCCGGCGACGACTTCGTCATACTTCGCCGGCGCGCCGTTGCTCGACGCGGACCCTTCCTTCACGGTGTTGAAGGCACGAAACTCGCGCACGTAGGCGCGACCGTTGTGGCCGGGCGCCCAAAGGACGGCCGTGGAGACGTCGTGGCGCCGGGCG
>Ga0193706_1000104_pt1 | contig 61666 bp, 61 predicted proteins | sample U3c1metaG_FD_160130 | JGI IMG/M metagenome (GOLD analysis project Ga0193706, IMG submission 160130) | Soil microbial communities from a riparian zone of the East river system, Colorado, United States - U3c1 | ecosystem: Environmental > Terrestrial > Soil > Riparian zone | place: USA: East River...
GCATCGCCTGCTTCGCCCTCTTCCTTCTCCACGAGGCCCGCGCCCGCCAGCCGATGCTCGACCTCGGCCTCTTCCGGATCCGCAACTTCGCGGTCGCCAACCTGACCACGCTCGCCGCCTACGCGGGGTTGATCGGGGGCCTCTTCTTCGTCAGCCTCTTCCTTCAGCAGGTCGCGGGCTACTCGGCGCTGGAGGCCGGGCTGGCGACGACCCCGGTCTCGGTCTTGCTCTTCGCGCTCTCGCCCCGCTTCGGCCGGCTCGCCTCCGGCACCGGGCCGCGGCTGCCGATGACCGCCGGGCCGATCGTCGGCGGCCTCGGCCTAATGCTGATGCTGCGGGTCGGCTCCAGCGCCGACTACGTCACCGAGGTATTGCCGGCGGTCCTCGTCTTCGGCCTCGGCCTGGCGGCGACGGTGGCGCCGCTGACCGCGACCGTGCTCTACTCGGTCCAAGAGCGCCGCGTCGGCATCGCCTCCGGCGTCAACAACGGCGTCTCGAGGGTGGCCGGCCTGCTGGCCATCGCCGTCCTCGGGGCGGTGATCTCGGCCCACTTCGGCGCCAGCCTCGACGACAACCTCGCCCCGGCGCCGATCGGCCCGGCCGCCGCCGAGGTGGTCTCCGATGCCAAGGCGCAGCCGCTCGCCGTCCCGTCCACGAGGCGTCTACCGCCGGCCGAAGCGGCGCGAGTGCGAGCGGCCTCCGCCGATGCCTCCACCTCCGCCTTCCACCTCGGCTCCCTGATCGCCGGACTCCTGATGATCCTCGGCGGCATCGCCTCCGGCTTCGGGATCCAGGACCCCCGCCCCAAGGTCGACCCCATCTCTGAAGAGCAGGTATCGAAGCAGCCCGCGTGAGCAGGGACGGGGTGCCCCTCGAACGGGCGGATACTCAAAGCACCGCCCTCCCCGAGGGCGGTGCTTGTCCGGGCGAGGGGCACCCCGTCCCTGCCCCCAAATAGGCTGCCTCCCATGCCTGCCCCGATCATCTTTTCCGGCATCCAGCCGACCGGCCGCAAGCACCTCGGCAACTACATCGGCGCGATCCGCCAGTACGTCGAGGGGCAGGAGCGCGGCGCGCCGGCGATCTTCTGCATCGTCGACCTACACGCGATCTCGGTCGCCTACGACCCGGCGGAGCTGCGCGAGCGCCTCTACGACACCACCGCGATCCTGCTCGCCGCCGGCATCGACCCGGCCCGTTGCATCCTCTTCCGCCAGTCCGACGTGCGCGAGCACACCGAGCTGACCTGGCTGCTCTCGGCCGTCACCGCCCACGGCGACCTCAACCGCATGCACCAGTTCAAGGAGAAGTCCGAGCGCCAGCGCGAGCTGGTCTCGGCCTCGCTCTTCTTCTACCCGGTGCTGATGGCGGCCGACGTGCTCGCCTACCGAGCCACCGAGGTCCCGGTCGGCGACGACCAGCGCCAGCACGTCGAGCTGATGCGGGAGATAGCCCGCCGCTTCAACGAGCGCTTCGGCGAGACCCTGGTCGTGCCCGACTACCGCATCCCCGAGGTCGGCGCCCGGATCATGGACCTGCAGGAACCGGAGCGGAAGATGTCGACCTCGAACGCCAGCGAGGCCGGCACCGTCTACGTCCTCGACGAGCCCGCGGCGATTCGCAAGAAGCTCGGCAGCGCCGTCACCGACTCCGGCCGCGAGGTCCTCCGCGGCGAGGGCAAGGCCGGGATCGCGAACCTGATCGACATCTTCGCCGTCGCCCGTGGCGTCGACCAGGCGGCGGTCGAGGCCGAGTTCTCCGGGGCCGGCTACGGCGACTTCAAGAAGGCCGTCGCCGAGGCCGTGGGCGAGCTGCTGGCACCGGTTCGCGAGCGCTACGCCGAGCTGCGGCCCGACGAGGCGGCGCTGGAGGCAGTGCTGGCCGACGGGGCCGAGAAGGCACGCACGATCGCCGCCGCCACCCTGGCGGACGTGCGCGATCGCATGGGCATCGGCCCCAAATAGGCCGGAAACGCCCCCGCTTCGTCCCGGCCCCGGTCTAGTCTGGTCGGGATGGCGATTGCCGAGCTAGACCTCGACCTGGACATCTTTGCCGGGCCGTTCGACCTGCTGATGGCGGTCGTCCTGCGCGAGGAGGTCAGCCTGCTCGACTTGCAGCTGGGCGAGGTCGTCGTCGCCTACATCGAGCACCTCGAGCGCGAGGGCGAGCTGGAGCTGGAGGTGGCGACCGAATTCCTGGTCCTGATCGCGGCGCTGCTGGAGCTGAAGTCGCGGCTGATGCTGCCGGGCCCCGAGGACGAGCTCGACGACCTCAGCCCCGAGGAGGCGATCGAGGAGCTGCTGGCGCGGATGCTCGAGTACCGCCGCTACCGCGATGCCTCGACGGTGCTGGCCGACCGCTTCGAGAGCCAGCGCGGCTACATGTACCGCTCGGCGCCGCTGCCCCGGGAGCTGCGCCGCGTCGCCGTCGAGGCTGCCACCGCCGTCTACGACCCCGACCGGCTCGGCGCCGCCCTCGGCGACCTGCTGACCGAGCCTCCCGACGTCGACGTCAGCCACATCCGCCCGACCGTCTCCCTGGAGCGCCGCCTGCGCGCCCTCCGCGACGTCCTCCGCCGCCGCACCAGCTTCGACTTCGACGAGGAGTTCGGTGGCGAGGACCGGCTCACCCAGGCGGTCACCGTCTTCGGCCTGCTGGAGCTGTACCGCAAGGGCGAGATCACCTGGGATCAGGCCGAGCCGTTGGGGCCGATCCAGGTGCGCAAGGTGGCGCCGGCATGAGCGACCTCGCCCGCAACGTCGAAGCGCTGCTCTTCCTCTCGGCCCAGCCGGTCGCCGTCGCCGACCTGGCCCGGGCGACGGAGGCGACCGAGGGCCAGGTCGCCGAGGCGATCGAGCTGCTGCGCGAGGACCTCGCCGCAGGCAAGCGCGGGATCGTCCTGCGCGAGGTCGGCGGCGGCTTCGCCCTCGCCAGCGACCCGGCCAGCGAGGAAGCGGCCCGGCGCCTGCTGGCGAAGCCGCGGACGCCGCCGCTGACCCAGGCCCAGGCCGAGACGCTGGCGATCGTCGCCTACCTGCAGCCGGTCTCCCGGCCCGAGGTCGCCCGCATTCGCGGCGTCTCCTCCGAGTCGGCGGTCCAGAGCCTGGCCGAGCGCGGCCTGATCGAAGAGTCGGGCCGCTCCCAGTTCGGCGCCGCGATCTTCAGGACCTCGGAGCTGTTCGAGCGGCTGTTCGGCCTTTCCGGGCTAGGCCAGCTCCCCGACCCCTCCCGCTTCGACCCCAGCCCCGAGGACGCCCGCGAGTTGCGCGAGAGGCTCTTGAAGGCTGGCGAACAGCGCGCTGAGCCATGAGGCGGGTGAGACCCGTGGGGCGACCCCGCCGCAGCAACAGCGGGGAGGCTGCGTCGGGGTCGCCCCACGGGTCTCCAGCGTCGTGAGGCTCGTCAAGTTCCTCGCTCACGGGGGCGTCGCCTCTCGGCGCATGGCCGAGAAGATCATCGCCAACGGGCGTATCACGGTCGATGGCAAGGTCGTCACCGATCCCGCCCGCGACGTCGACGAGGACAACGACGTTCGCGTCGACGGCAGTCCGGTCGGGGTCGAGGCACATGAGGTCTGGGTGGTGAACAAGCCGGCTGGCGTGGTCTCGACCGCGAAGGAGCCGGGCGAGAGGCCGGCGGTCGTCTCGCTGGTCGACTCCTCCGCCCGCCTCTATCCGGTCGGCCGCCTCGACGCCGAATCGACCGGGCTGCTGCTGCTGACCAACGACGGCGAGCTGGCGAACCGGCTCACTCACCCTCGCTATGGCGTCTCCAAAGCCTACCGGGCAAGGCTGCGGCGGCCACCGACCGACCGCGACCTGGAGCGGCTGCGGCGCGGGGTCAAACTGGAGGACGGCCCGACCGCGCCGGCCGAGGTGACCCGGGTCGGCGACACCGAGATCGAGATCGTCCTGCGCGAGGGCCGCAACCGCCAGGTCCGCCGCATGGTCGAAGCGGTCGACAACAAAGTGCTGAAGCTGCGCCGCGTCCGCTTCGGCTCGCTGGCGCTGGGCAGGCTGGCGGTCGGGGGCTGCCGTCGCCTCGCCGACAAGGAGATCGCCCGGCTCTGGAAAGATGCGGAGCTGTGAACGTCGGCGCTTACGAAGGCCCCCGCCAGCGCCTTTTCGCGGTGCGCGGGGCGACACAGGCCGAGGCCAACGAGGCGGGGGCGATCCTCGCCGCCACCGAGGCGCTGATGCGCGAGCTGATCGAGCGCAACGGCGGAATCGAGCCAGAGGCGATGGTCAGCTGCCTCTTCACCACCACCGACGACCTCGACGCCGAGTTCCCGGCGGTCGCCGCCCGTCGCCTGGGCCTCGACGCGGTGCCGCTGCTCTGCTGTCGTGAGATCCCGGTCCCCGGCGCGATGCCGCGGGTGATCCGGGTGATGCTCCACTTCTACGCGCCCGAGGGCCACACGCCGGCGCACGCCTACATCGGCGAGGCGCAGAAGCTGCGCGTCGACCTCGAAGCGGCCCAGTAGCCGCTCGGCGGCCGGTCCGTCAGAATCGACCGATGACCGTCACCTTCGCGGAGAGGCTGGCCCGGATGCCGGGCTATCAGGCAGGCGTGCCGACCGGGCAGGCGCCGGAGGCGATCGCCTCCGGCCGGATCGCCCAGCTGGCCTCCAACGAGTCGCCGTCCCCGCCGCACCCGAAGGTGATCGAGGCGATCGCGCGGACGGCCGCCGCGACCAACCGCTACCCCGATCCCGACGCGACCCTGCTGCGCCGCCGCCTCGCCGAGCGCTACGACACCGACCCCAGCCGGATCGCGGTCGGCAACGGCTCCTGCGAGATCCTGCTCGCCGCCGCAGAGGCGCTGTGCGAGCCCGGCGCCGAGATCCTCTTCGCCTGGCCCTCCTTCTCGATGTACCCGTACCTGCCGGCGCTGACCGGCGCCCGCGAGATCCGCGTGCCGCTGGCCGACGGATACGTCCACGACCTCGAGGCGATGGCGGCCGAGGTGACCGCCGCGACCCAGCTGCTGCTGGTCTGCAACCCCAACAACCCGACCGCGACCCACATCCCGGCTGCCGAGATCGCCGCCTTCTGCGAGCGGCTGCCGCCGCATGTGACGGTCCTCCTCGACGAGGCCTACGTCGAGTTCCAGACCGACGACGACCCCGACGCCATGATCGACGTGCTCGGCGACGTCCCCAACCTGGTCGTCCTGCGCACCTTCAGCAAGTGCTACGGCCTGGCCGGGCTGCGGGTCGGCTACGCGCTCGGCTCGCCGAGCTTCCGCGCCGCGGTCGACGCGGTCCGCCAGCCGTTCAGCGTCAACGCCCTCGCCCAGGCGGCCGGGGCGGAGGCGATCCTGCACTCCGACGACGTGCTGATGCGGGTCGAGACCGCGATCGCGGAGCGGCTTCGGGTCGAGGAGGGGCTGCGCGAGATCGGCCTCGAGACCTCCGACACGCAGGCGAACTTCTCCTGGATCGACCTTGGCGACGCCGAGGAGGCCACGGTGGTCGCCGGCCTGGCCGAACGCGACGTCGCCGTGCGGCCCGGCACCCCCCTCGGCGGCCCCGGCCAGATCCGCGTCAGCTACGGCACCGCCGAGGAGAACGACCGCTTCCTGCGCGGCCTATCAGAAATACTCGACTAATCGTCCGGCGCGTGCTACTCCTAGTGCTCCGCTTTGGCGCGGAGCGACCAGAAAGTACGATTCACTCGGTTTGGAGAAAGGCGACGGCAAAATGATCATCGGCATGCAGGGCGCCAAACGAGACGGGGTGCGGGACCAGCGGATCGCGAAAGTGGTCGAGCTGGCGCCGCCGGAGAAGCTGCTGGAGGAGTTGCCGCTCGGCCCCGAGCAGGCGAAGGCGGTCGTCAAAGCGCGGGAAGACGTGGTCAACGTGCTCCACGGCAAGGACTCGCGGCTGCTGGTCGTGGTCGGCCCGTGCAGCGTGCACGACCCCAAGGCGGCGCTGGAGTACGCGCGCCGGCTGGCCGAGCGGGCGAAGGAACTGGACGACAAGCTGCTGGTGGTGATGCGGGTCTACTTCGAGAAGCCGCGGACGACGACCGGCTGGAAGGGCCTGATCAACGATCCCCACCTGGACGGCTCCGGCGACGTCAACGCCGGCCTGCGGATGGCGCGCCGGCTGCTGCTCGAGGTCGTCGATCTGGGGCTGCCGGTGGGCTGCGAGTTCCTCGACCCGATCACGCCGCAGTACATCTCCGACACGGTCGCCTGGGGGGCGATCGGCGCCCGCACCGCGGAGAGCCAGACGCACCGCCAGCTGGGGTCCGGGCTGTCGATGCCGATCGGCTTCAAGAACCGCACCGACGGCAACATCCAGGTCGCGGTCGACGCCGTCAGCGCCGCCGCCGCCTCGCACGCCTTCGCCGGGATCGACGATGCCGGCGCTCCGGCGATCCTGCACACCACCGGCAACCCCGACTGCCACATCATCCTCCGCGGTGGCCACGGGATGCCGAACTACCACGTGCCCGACATCGAAGACGCCCTGGTCACGCTCGGGGTCTCCGGGCTGCCGGAGCGGCTGGTGATCGACGCCTCGCACGACAACAGCGGCAAGGACCCCGAGAAACAGTTCTTCGCCGCCGGGGAAATCGCCGACCAGATCGCCGACGGCAACAAGGCGATCGTCGGCGTGATGCTCGAGTCCTTCCTGGTCGCCGGCCGGCAGAGCCTGGTGCCGGGAGAGACCCTTACCTACGGCCAGTCGATCACCGACGCCTGCATCGACTGGGATGACACCGTCACCGTCCTCGAGCGCTTCGCCGCGGCCATCGAGGCCCGTCGCAGTTGACCAGCGCCGGGTCGCCGAAAGTCGCCGTTCTCGGAGTGGGCCTGATCGGCGGCTCGATCGGGCTCGCGGCGCGGCGGCGGCTCGAGGCCGAGGTGGTCGGCTACGGGCGCACCCCGGCGACGATCGCGCGGGCAGTCGAGATCGGCGCTATCGATCGCGGCGCCGCCTCCGTGGCCGAGGCCTGCGACGGCGCCGACCTGGTCTTCTGCGCCGGCCCGGTGGCGGCTCTGCCGGCCCAGGCCGGCGAGGCGCTCGCCGCCTGCGGCCCCGAGACCGTGGTCACCGACGTCGGCTCGACCAAGAGCGAGCTGGTCGCCGCCCTCGGCGACGACGAGCGCTTCATCGGCGGCCATCCCCTGGCCGGGGCCGAGACCGCCGGCGTCGACAACGCCCGTGCCGACCTCTTCGAGGGCGCTCGCTGGTACCTGACCCCGACAGCGCGCTCCAGCGGCCTGCTCTACGACCGCCTGCAGCGCACCGTCGCCGGCCTCGGCGCCCGCCCCCAGGCGATCGACCCCGAGGCCCACGACCGCCTGATGGCGACGGTCAGCCACCTGCCCCACGTCGTCGCCAACGCGCTCGCCGCCGAGGCCGCCGCGCAGCTCGGCGGCGACTCCGAGCGGATGCCCGAGGTCGGCCCCAGCTTCCGCGACACGACCCGCGTCGCCGGCTCCAACCCGACGGTCTGGGCCGACATCTTCGCCAGCAACCGCGAGGCCGTCGCGGCCTCGGTCGAGGCGGTCGCCCGCCGCCTGGGCGAGGCCGCCGAGCTGATCCGCCGCGGCGACCGCGACGCCGTCGCCGCCTGGCACGCCGCCGCCGGCGAGGACCGCCGCCGCCTGCTCGAGTCCGACCTGGAGGCCGGCCCGCTGCGCGAGCTGCGGATCGTCGTCGCCAACCAGCCGGGGACGGTCGCCGCCCTGGCCCTGGCCCTGGGCGAGGCCGGCGTCAACATCGAGGACATGGCCCTCTACCCGGCGCCCGACATGACCTCGGGCGCGGTCACGCTCTGGGTCGCCGGCGACGAGCAGGCCGAGCGCGCCGCGGCGCTGGTGCGGGGGCTGGGCCACACGGTCACCGTGCTCGGCGCCGGGGAGTAGCGGCGGCGATGGCCCGCTTCCAGCCCGCGGGCCCGCTGCGCGGCACGCTGCGGCCGCCCTCGGACAAGTCGATCTCCCACCGAGCGGCGCTGATCGCGGCGATGGGGGAGGGGGAGACGACGATCGAGGGCTACCTCGACGCGGCGGACACCCGCTCGACCCTGGCCGCGATCGTGGCGCTGGGGGCGGGGGTCGAAGGCGCCGAGAGCGATCTGGGGGCCCCGATCCGCATTCGCGGCGTCGGCCTGCGCGGCCCCGCCTCGGCGGCGATCGACGTCGGCAACGCCGGCACCCTGCTGCGGCTGGCGCCGGGCTGGCTGGCCGGGCAGGAGGCCGGTAGCTGGACGCTCGACGGCGACGACTCGATCAGGCAGCGGCCGGTCGACCGGATCGCCACGCCGCTGCGCCTGATGGGCGCCAACCTGAGCTGCCGCGAGGAGCGCCTGCCGCCGCTCGAGATCGAGGCCGCCCCCCTGCACGGCATCGAGTACGAGATGCCGGTCGCCAGCGCCCAGGTCAAGTCCTGCCTGCTCTTCGCCGGCCTGCTGGCCGCCGGGGAGACCCGCGTCGTCGAGGGCCACCCGAGCCGCGACCACAGCGAGCGGATGCTGGTGGCGGCCGGCGCCAGCGTCGAGCGCGGCGACGGGACGGTCACGGTGCACCCGGCGCAGCGGCTGGAGCCGGGCGAGATCGCGGTCCCGGCCGACATCTCCTCCGCCGCCTTCTTCGTCGTCGCAGCGCTGCTGGTCGGCGGCAGCGAGGTGGTGCTCGAGGACGTCGGCATCAACCCCACCCGCACCGGTCTGCTGACGATCCTGGAGCGCATGGGCGCCGCGGTCGAGGTCGAGCCGCTGGGCGAGCGCGGCGGCGAGCCGACCGGCCGCCTGCGGGTCCGCTCGGCCCCTCTCCGGGGAACCGAGGTCGGCGGCGCCGAGGTGCCGCTGGCGATCGACGAGCTGCCGCTGGTCGCGCTCGCCGCCTGTTTCGCCGAGGGCACGACGACGATCCGCGACGCGGCAGAGCTGCGGCGCAAGGAGTCCGACCGCATCGCCACCGTCTGCGCGGCCCTGACCGCGCTCGGCGGCAGCGTCGAGGCGACCGCGGACGGCATGGTCGTCACCGGCAGCGGCGGCTTGCAGGGCGGCGCGATCGACTCCCACGGCGACCACCGCATCGCGATGCTCGGTGCCGTCGCCGGCCTCGCCAGCCGCGCGGGGGTCGAGGTGCGGGGGATGGGCGCTGCGGCGGTCAGCTATCCCGGCTTCGAGGTCGATCTCGCCTCGCTTCTGCGCGCCGACGTTCCCTGAGTGGGGCGCCGGAGACGGGTCTAGAGCGCCCGCTGGCAGGAGCCGGCCGCCGTCCCACCGCCCCGCGCCTCTACGCTGCCGCGCGATGGTTATCGCGATCGACGGCCCCGCCGGGGCCGGCAAGTCCTCTGTCGCTCGCGCGGTGGCGGAGGAGCTCGGCTTCACCTACCTCGACTCCGGGGCGATGTACCGCTGCGTGGCCTTGGCAGCGATCGAGCGCGGCCTCGGCCTCGACGACGGCGAGGTGCTGGGGCCGCTGGCCGCCGAGCTGGGAATCGAGCTGGAAGGCAGCCGGGTGCTGCTTGGCGAGCGCGACGTCAGCGCCGCGATCCGCGAGCCGGGCGTGACCGCGGCCGCCTCCCGCGTCTCGGTCCATCCCCAGGTGCGCGAGGCGATGGTCACCCGCCAGCGCCAGCTGATCGCCGCCGGCAGCTACGTCGCCGAGGGCCGCGACATCGGCACCGTGGTCAGCCCCGACTCGCCGCTGAAGGTCTTCCTCACCGCCTCCGACGAGGAGCGCGCTCGCCGCCGCGCCGCCCAGACGGGGGAGGACTTCGAGTCGGTCCTCGACGCCCAGCGCCGTCGCGACTCGCGCGACACCGAGCGCGAGCACGGCGCCCTGCGCGCCGCCGCCGAGGCGGTCGCCCTCGACACCTCGTCGATGAGCTTGGAAGAAGTCACCGGAAAAGTCGTCGCGATGGCGCGACAGCGAGGCCTGGCATGAGGCTGGGCGACTTGATCCCGGTATGCGGGACTAACTCGCCCATGGTCGGGGGGGCGAGGTGAGCCGCCTCCCCACCGTCGCCGTCGTCGGCTTCCCCAACGTCGGCAAGAGCACCCTTGTCAACCGCCTGGTCGGCGGCAGCGAGGCGGTCACGGCCGCCGAGCCGGGGGTCACCCGCGACCGCAAGCGGCTCACCTGCGAGTGGAACGGCGTCGCCTTCGACCTGATCGATACCGGCGGCATCGACCTCGAGGACGAGGCGGAGCTGGCCCGCGACGTGCAGAGCCAGGCGCGGCTGGCGATCGCCGAGGCCGACGCGGTGCTGATGGTGGTCGACGGCCGCGCCGGCCTGCGCGTCGGCGACGCCGAGCTGGCGAAGACCCTGCGCGAAGGCGAGATCCCCGTTCTGGTCGCGGTCAACAAAGCCGACCGGCCCAACGACTTCGCCGTCACCGCCGAGTTCCACAGCCTCGGGCTTGGCGAGCCGCTGGCGCTCTCGGCCACCCACGGCCTCGGCACCGGCGACCTGCTCGACGGGATCGTGGCGATGCTGGGCGATCGGCCGCCGCGGATGGAGGACGACGACGCCGTGCGGATCGCCGTGATCGGCCGGCCCAACGTCGGCAAGTCCTCGCTCGTCAACGCCTTCCTCGGCTCCGACCGGGTGATCGTCTCCGACCTCGCCGGCACCACCCGCGACGCGATCGACACCGAGCTGGAGGTCGACGGCAGGCGGACGATCCTGGTCGACACGGCCGGCCTGCGCCGGCGCGCCAAGGTCGCCGGCACGGTCGACTTCTACGCGCAGCTGCGCTCCGAACGCGCGGTCGAGCGCGCCGACGTGGCGATCGTCGTCTGCGACGCCTCCGAGGGGGTCACCTCGGAGGACCTGCGGGCTTCCGAGCTGGCGATGAAGGCCGGTTGCGCGACGCTGCTGGTGCTCAACAAGTGGGACCTGACCACGACCGACATCGACGACGCCCGCGCCCGGGTCGAGCGCAAGTCACGGCTGCGGCCGGCGGTCATCACCTGCTCGGCGACCCGCGGCCGCAACGTCCCGGCGCTGCTGCCCCGGGCCCTGCAGCTGGCCGACCGCGCCGGCGAGCGGATCCCGACCCCGGAGCTGAACCGCTTCGTCGCCGCCGTCGTCGCCAAAACCCCGCCGCCGGCCCGCCGCGGCCGTCGCCTGCGGCTCTACTACACGGCCCAGGTGGGGGAGCGGCCGGTCCGGATCGCGATCCAGGTCAACGACCGCAAGCTGATCGTCCGCGACTGGGCCTACCACCTGGAGAACCGCATGCGCGAGGCCTACGGCCTCGAGGGCGTTCCCCTGGTGATCGACTTCGTTCCCCATTCCGGCCGCCGCGGCCGCCCAGACTGACCCGCCGGCACCCGCTCGGAATTCCTCTAGGATTTCCGAGCATGTCGACTTCTAAGCCGCTGGCCGAGAACGAGCACCTTTTCACCTCCGAGTCCGTCACCGAGGGCCATCCCGACAAGGTCAGCGACGCGATCTCCGACGGCGTCCTCGACGCGGTCATGGCCGAGGATCCCGAGGGCCGGGTCGCCTGCGAGACCCTGGTCAACACGGGCATGGCCGTCGTCTCCGGGGAGATCTCGACCGAGGTCCACCTCGACATCCCGGAGATCGTCCGTGAGACGGTCCGCGGGATCGGTTACGACCACGGCGACTACGGCTACAACTGCGACCACATCTCGATCCTCGTCTCGCTCGACAAGCAGTCGCCCGACATCGCCCAGGGCGTCGACGTCGCCTACGAGACCCGGGTCGACGACGCCGACGACGAGCTGCTGATCGCCGGCGCGGGCGACCAGGGGATGATGTTCGGCTACGCCAGCGACGAGACCGAGGCGCTGATGCCGATGCCGATCCACATCGCCCACCGGCTCGCCGAACGCCTCGCCGCCGTCCGCAAGGACGAGACGCTCGCCTATCTCGGCCCCGACGGCAAGACCCAGGTCAGCGTTCGCTACCGCGAAGGCCGCCCGGTCGGGATCGAGAAGCTCTTGATCTCCACCCAGCATGCCGAGGGGGTCGACTCCCAGCAGACGATTAGGCCGGACCTCTGGGAGCGCGTCGTGCTGCCGGTGCTCGAGGCCGAGGCGCCCGACATGTACGACGAGGGCGACCTGCTCGAGGGCTTCCTCGTCAACCCGACCGGCAAGTTCGTGATCGGTGGCCCGGTCGGGGACGCTGGCCTCACCGGCCGCAAGATCATCGTCGACACCTACGGCGGCATGGCCCGCCATGGCGGCGGCGCCTTCTCCGGCAAGGACCCGTCCAAGGTCGACCGCTCGGCCGCCTACGCGGCCCGCTACGTGGCCAAGAACGTCGTCGCCGCCGGCCTCGCCGAGCGCTGCGAGGTCCAGGTCGCCTACGCGATCGGCGTCGCCCACCCGGTCTCGCTCATGGTCGAGACCTTCGGCACCGGCAAGCTGCCCGATCACCGCATCTCGCAGCTGGTCGAAGCCGAGTTCGACATGCGCCCCGGCGCCTTCCGCCGCTACCTCGACCTCCACCGCCCGATCTTCCAGAAGACCTCCGCCTACGGCCATTTCGGCCGCCAGGACCCGGACTTCACCTGGGAGCGCACCGACAGGGCCGGCGCCCTGCGCGAGGCCGCCGGCCTCGCCGTCACGGCCGCCTAGGGCCGCGGCGTGGGCGAGCCTGCTGCCGCGGAGCGCGACGACGGCGTCAAGCGGCCGCCGCTCTCGGTCGTGATCCCCGCCCGCGAGGGCATCGAGGAGGTCGCGCCCGTGCTGGAGGTGCTGACCCCGCTGGCGGCCGCCAGCGGGACCGAGCTGCTGGTCGTCGGCGACGTTGCGGCCACCGGGGCGCCGTCCGGCGATCTGGTCCGCATGATCCACCTGCCCGTCACCGACATGCTCGCCCTGCGCCGGCGCGGGCTGGAAGAGGCGAGCGGCGAGCTGGTCGCGATCGGCGAGGACCACGCGATCCCGAGGCCGGACTGGTGCACGGCGATTATCCGCGCCCACGCCGAGCAACCGGAGGCGGCGGCGATCGTCGGCTGCCTTGTCAACGCGACCGACGCGACCCTCGCCGGCCGGGCCAACTTCCTTGCCTTCGCGGCCCCCTGGCAGCCGCCGATGCCGGAGTTGCCCGGCGAGCGCCCGCCGCCCTCCTCGACGCTCTCGTTCAAGCGCGCCGCCTTCGCGGGGATCGACTCGGAGGACACCGGCTGGCTGGAGGCCGACCTGATCCCCTCGCTCTTCGCCGCGGGAGAGATGGCCGCCGACGACCGCATCGTCGTCGATCACCACCAGGACCACGGCAGCCTCTGGTCGATCCGCAACGCCTTCGACAGCGCTCGCTCCTCCTACGGCTACGAGCGGGCCAAGCTCACCCCCTCGGCCCGGCGCAAGCTCGCCGGCTGGGCGCTCCGTAACATCCCGCGGCGGCTGCGCCGGGAGGCGCGAGAGGGATCGCCGGGGGCCCGGATGCCAGCACCGGAAGCCGCGCTGATCGGCTCGATCGCCCTCGCCGCCGGACTCGGCGCCGCGGTGGGGACGCTGCTGGGGCCCGGCGTCTCCGCCGACCGGGTGGCATAGCCCAGCCCCGGCATCCTCGCGAGTCGCTGTGACTAAGCCGCCGGGGGCTGCGGCGGCTGCGCCTCGCCGAGGCCGTGGCTGCCGGCGGCGTGCGTGCCGGTGGCCTGGTCGACGCTGTGGACGACGCCGGCCGGGTCGGCGACGCCGGCGAAGACGAAGTTGTAGTCGTCGGTGGCGGCGGTGTCGAAGTCGACGTCGCCGATCTGCATCAGCCGCTGGTAGACCGACTGGCGGTAGTTGACGTTTTGGACCCGCTCGAGGCGGGTCTCCTGGATCTCCCTGGAGACGATCCCGCGCTTGATGTTGAGGCGGCGGTCGGTGATCGTGTAGGTGGTCGCAACCCGCTTGACGAAGCCGATCACGACGGTGAGCGCGATCACGACCAGGATCACCAGGAAGGCGGTGCCGTTGCCGTCGAGGAGCTTGGCGATCACCCCGAGCGCGATCGCGACGACGATCCCCTTCAGATAAAAGCCGAGGATCGCGCGCCAGGACGGGTGGCCCTCGAAGAGCACCCGCTCGCCGGCACTTAGGTTGAGGCTCACGGCGGGCAGCATACGTCTTCGCGCCGACCGCCGCCAGGGCTTCTGACGGGTCGTCCCCGCCCGCGCATACCCTCGCCGGATGTCCATCCTCAGGGTCGAGCCGCTGACCACCGCCCGCGCTCTGCGGGGCCCCTTCGACTACCGCCAGCCGGCGGCGATGGAGGCTCTCGAGGTGGGCAGCGTGGTCCGCGTGCCGTTCGGGCCGCGCAAACTGCTCGGCGTCGTCGTCGAACTCGCCGAGTCCTCCGAGCTGCCCCTGGAGAGGCTCGCCGAGCCGATCGAGGCGCTGGAGTCCGGCGCCCCGGCCGAGCTTGTCCGGCTCGGCCTCTGGGTCGGCCGCGAGTACTGCTCGACCCCCTCCCGCGGGCTGCAGCTGGTGTTGCCGCCGGGGACCGGCGCCGGCGGGCGCAGCGTTCGCTCCAAGGTCGAGCTGCGGGCCGAGATCCTGCCGGCAGGGGAGGAGGCGCTGGGCGGCAGCGGCCGGCTCGGCGTCAGGCAGCGGGCGGTGCTGGAGGCGCTGAGGGCCGGCGAGATGTCGAGCGGGGAGCTGGCGAGCGCGGTCGGCGCCGACCGCCAGACGCTGCGGCGGCTGCAGGAGCGCGGCCTGGTCGCGACCCGCAGCTCGCGCCTGCGCCGCGCCCCCGCTCACTCTGGCCTCGGCGCTCCCGCCGAGCGCCCGCAGCTGCTGCCCGAACAGCAGCAGGCGGTGGAGGCGATCGTCACCGCCCTCGACGGCGAGACCGGTGTCGAGCGCAGCCTGCTCCTGCACGGGGTGACCGGGTCGGGCAAGACCGAGGTCTACCTGGCCGCGGTCGAGGCGGCGCTGGAGCGGGGGAGGGGGGCGATCGTCCTGGTCCCCGAGATCGGCCTCGCCCCGCAGGCCGTGGCGCGGTTCCGGGCCCGCCTCGGCGATCGCTTCGCGGTCCTCCACTCGGCCCTCTCCGCCGGCGAGCGCTACGACGAGTGGCGGCGCCTGCGCAGCGGCGAGGCGAGCGTCTGCGTCGGCCCGCGCTCGGCCGTCTTCGCCCCGGTCCGCGACCTCGGCCTGATCGTCATCGACGAGGAGCACGACGCCTCCTACAAGCAGGAGGGAGACCCCTGTTACGACGCTCGCACAGTCGCCCGGCGCCGGGCGGAGGAATGCGGCGCCGTGCTGGTCGCCGGCACCGCGACCCCGCGTCCGGAGTCCTGGCTGGAGCTGCCGCGGCTGCAGCTGCCCAAGCGGGTGGACGGGTTGCGGATGCCGCCGGTCGAGCTGGTCGACATGCGCGACGCCGATCCCCGCGGCGGGCCGCTGCACGCCGACACCTGGGAGGCCCTGGAGGCGGTCCGCCTGGCCGGCGCCAAGGCGATCGTGATGATCAACCGCCGCGGCTTCGCCCCCTGGCTCACCTGCCGTTCCTGCGGGCACCACTGGAACTGCCCCAACTGCGACGTCTCCCTGATCGTCCACCGCCACAGCGGCCGCCTCGTCTGCCACCACTGCGCCCACGCCGAGCCGCAGCCGCGCGCCTGTCCGGACTGCGCCTCGACGACGCTTTCGCGTGCCGGCGCCGGCACCGAGCGGATCGAGTCGCTGCTGGCCGAGCGGCTGGACCCGATGCCGGTCTTCCGGCTCGACTCCGACACCGCCGCCGAGCGGGGCGCTCACGCCCGCATCCTGGCCGGCTTCGGCGAGGCGCCCAGCGGCGTCCTCGTCGGCACCCAGATGGTCGCCAAGGGGCACGACTTCCCGGAGGTGACGCTGGCGGCGATCCTCGACGCCGACGCCACCCTGCGCTTCCCCGACTTCCGGGCCGAGGAGCGGACCTTCGCGATGGTCGCCCAGCTGGCCGGGCGCAGTGGCCGCGGCGAGGCCGGCGGCGAGGTGATCGTCCAGACCCTGGCGCCGGGCGCGGCCAGCATCGAGCATGCCGCCCGCCACGACTCCGCCGGCTTCCTCGCCGGCGAGCTGGAGCGACGTCGCCTGCTGCGCTACCCGCCGTTCTCGCACCTGGTCAGGATCGGCTTCGCCGCCGAGCAGGAGCCGCGGCTGGAAACGGCCGCCCGGGCCCTCGCCGCGGAGCTGCGCGAGCAGCTGCCGGAGGGGTCAGATCTGCTCGGGCCGGCGCCGATGTTCCGCGTCCGCAACCGCCACCGCCGCCGCATCCTGATCAAGGCCGCCGACCGCGAGCGCACGGTCGCCGCGGTCCGCGACGTGGTCGAGCGCCGCGCCGCCGATCGCTCCCTGAAGGACGTGGCGATCAGCGTCGACGTGGACCCCCAGTAGGTACATACAATCGTGAGGTGAGCGACTCGGTCGAAACCGGCAGGACAGACAACGACGAGCGCCAGCTCGAAGCCGAGCTGCTCGAGCGGCGCGAGGCGGCGCTCGCCCACGTGGTCAAGTTCGGCGACCCGGTGTTGAAAAGCAGGGCCTCGGAGGTGCAGGCCTTCGGCCCGGAGCTGCGGGCCGAGGTCGAGCGGATGATCGCGATCATGCGCGATGGGATGGGCGTCGGCCTGGCCGCCACCCAGCTCGGCATGCTGCGGCGTCTCCTGGTCTTCCAGGCCGGGCCCGACGGCGAACCGACGGCGCTGGTCAACCCCGTCGTCGAGTGGGTTTCCGCGCTGGGATCGATCGCCGAGGAGGGCTGCCTCAGCCTGCCGCGGGTCTCGATGGACGTCGAGCGCCCCCTGCACGTTCGCGTCAGCGGCCGCGACGCCGAGGGCGAGCCGATCGAGATCCAGGCGTCGGGCCTTGAGGCGCGCGTTCTCCAGCACGAGATCGACCACCTCGACGGCGTCCTGATCCTCGATCGCACCAGCCGCGACCAGCGCAAGGGCGCCCTGCGGGCGTTGCGCGGGGGCGGCAGCTACAGCCCCCCCGGCGATGACGAGGCCGAGGGCGAGGGCGAGCTTCGCGAGCCGCGCACCGACGCGTGAGCACCGTCTACCTGGGCACCTCCGAGTTCGCCGCCACCGTCCTGCGGACCCTGGCCACCTCACTGCACAGGCCAGCCCTGGTGGTCACGCTTCCGGATCGTCCCCAGGGCCGTGGCCGCAAGCTGACGCCGCCGCCGACCGCGCTGGCGGCGCGCGAGCTGGGGATCGAGCTGCTGCAGGCCGGGGACGTCAACGACGAGGCGACGCGGGAGCGAATCGGCGCCGCCAAGCCCAGCGCGGTGATCGTCTGCGCCTTCGGCCAGCTGATCCGGGAGCCCCTGCTCTCCGCGCACCTGATGCTGAACGTGCACCCCTCGCTGCTGCCGCGCTGGCGCGGCGCGGCGCCGATCGAGCGGGCGATCATGGCCGGCGACTCGCGCACCGGAGTCTGCGTGATGAAACTCGTCGCCGGGCTCGACGCCGGGCCGGTGGCGCTCAGCGCCGAGGTCCCGATCGAAGCCGACACAGATTTCGAGGCGCTCTCCTCGACTCTCGCCGGCCTTGGCGGCACGCTGCTGGTGCGGGCTCTCAACCTCGAGGCGGAGGGCAGGCTCGGGTTCGAGGAGCAGGACGAGGCGGCGGTCACCTACGCGGAGAAGATCGACCCGGCCGAGCGCCGGCTCGACCCGAGCCGGCCCGCCACCGAGCTGGCCGCCGTGGTCCGCGCCCTGACGCCGCACATCGGCGCCTACCTGGAGACAGCCGGTGGCGATCGGCTCGGCGTCCGCCGCGCCCGCGCCGTCGACGTCAGCGTCAAGGCCGGCGCCCTCAAGTCCGAGTGGGGGGCGCTGCTGGTCGGCTGTGGCCGCGGAGCGCTGCGCTTAGAGGTCGTGCAGCCGGCCGGCGGCAAGCCGATGCCGGTCGACGCCTACCTGCGCGGCCACTCGCTGCCGAAGCTGCCGTGATCGCCCCGGCCCGCTCGCTGGCCTTCGCGACGATCCGCCAGACCTTCGAGGACGGCGCCTTCACCGAGCGCGCCTTCCGCGCCGGCGCCGATCGCCTCGGCCTCGACGGGCGCGAGCGCGCTCAGGCCCAGCGCCTCGCCTTCGGCGCCGTCCAGCGCCGCGGCACCGCCGACGCCGCGATCGAGCGCCTCGCCGGCCGCTCGATCCGGCTGCTCGACCCGCCGGTGCTCGCCGCCCTGCGGCTCGGCCTCTACGAGCTGCTCTTCGCCGACGGCACCCCCGACCACGCCGCCGTCGACCAGGCGGTCGAGCTGGCCAAGGGCGCCGGCGCCGCCCACGCCGCCGGGCTCGTCAACGCGGTCCTGCGGCGAGCGGCTCGGGAACGGGAGCAGCTGACCGCGGCCCTGCTGGAGGACGACTCGACGCCCGAGGCGGCGGCGGTGGCCCACTCGGCGCCGCTCTGGCTGGCGCGGATGTGGTGGCAGGAGCTCGGCGCCGAGGCGGCCCGCTCGCTGCTCGCCGCCTGTAACGAGCCGGCCGAGGTCGCCCTGCGCGCGGCTGGCGGTGTCCTCGGTCGCTCACGTGCAGAGCACGCTTCGCTCCCTGCGTCCTTGCCAGCCGCGCGCAGGGCGACCTCGGAGAGGTTGAGTGCTGCTGGAGTCGAGGCGAAGCCCGCGGGCGGCGGCTGGCCGCTCGAGACCCCGGAGCTGCTGGTTTTGACTGGGCGGATGGGGGAGACCGTGCCGGCAATGATCGCGGCCGGCGTGCTGACGCCGCAGAGCCGCGGCTCTGCCGCCGTGGTCGAGGCGCTCGACCCGCGCGAGGGGGAGCACGTGCTCGACCTCTGTGCCGGCCCCGGGATCAAGACCGGCCAGATCGCGGCGCGGATGGGCGATCGCGGCGAGGTGATCTCGGTCGAGCTCGACCCGGTCCGCGCGGAGGAGGTCGCGACCCAGGCGCGGCGCCTGGGGCTGCGCAGCGTCACCGTGATCGAGGCCGACGCGACCGCGATGGAGATGGCGCCGGGATTCGACCGGGTCCTGCTCGACGCTCCCTGTTCGGACCTCGGTGCCCTCGCCTCGCGCCCGGATGCCCGCTGGCGCAAGTCGCCGAAGGCGATCGATCGGCTGGTCGAGATCCAGGCCAAGGCGTTGCTCGACGCCGCCCGCGTCCTGCGGCCCGGCGGCGTCCTCGTCTACGCCACCTGCACGATCTCCCGCCGCGAGAACGAGGACCGGGTCGCGGCGCTGCTCGCCGCCTCGAGCGCTGGCGAGGCGCCGGCGCTCGAGCTGGAGGACCTCGGCGCCCACGCTCCGGGCCTGGTCTCGCCGCTTGAGCCGCGCTGCCTGCAGCTGCGCCCGGACCGCGATCGCACCACCGGTTTCTTCATCGCCCGGCTGAAACGGCATGATTAGTCCATGAGTGACTCCGAAGGCGCGAGCCCGAGCGGCGGCAGCGTCCTCAACCGCGCCCGTTGCCCCAACTGCAACGAGCCCTGGCTGCGCCCGACCCAGCTGCCGGGCAGGCTGCGCTGCGTCAACTGCCTCAGCCGCTTCGAACTCGTCTCCCAGTGCCCCAACTGCGGCGAGCACGGCACGATCGCCCGCATGAGCCAGACCGAGGACCTCCAGTGCCAGTCCTGCGGGGCTTCCATGTTGCGAGCAGCCTGAGCACACTCAGTAGGGTGGCGCGCATGAGCGAGCGGATGCGCGAGTTGATCGAGTCCCCCCGGGTCGCCCCGTCGATCCTCTCGGCCGATTTCGCGAAGCTGGGATCCCAGGTCGAAGAGGTGATGGACGCGGGGGCGCGGGTAATCCACTTCGACGTCATGGACGGCCACTTCGTGCCGCCGATCACGATCGGCCCCCTGATCCTCGGCGCGATCGCCGACCAGGTTCACGACGCCGGCGGCGCCGTCGACGTCCACCTGATGATCGAGGCGCCCGAGCGCCAGATCGAGGAGTTCGCCAAGGCCGGCGCCGACTCGATCACCTTTCACGCCGAGGCGACGCCGCACGCCAACCGCACCCTGCAGGCGATCCGTGACCTCGGCTGTCTGGCCGGGGTGGCGATCAACCCCGGCACCCCCGCCGAGGCCCTCGCCGAGCTGCGCGGCTATGCCGACATCGCCCTCTGCATGACCGTCAACCCCGGCTGGGGAGGGCAGGCCTTCATCGAGTCCTCGCCCGCCAAGGTCGAGCGCCTGCGCCAGCTCGTCGGCGATGCCCGGATCGAGGTCGACGGGGGCGTCGACGCCGCCACCGCCGGCTCCGTGGCCGCCGCCGGCGCCTCTCTCTTCGTCGCCGGCTCCGCCGTCTTCGGCGCCGATGACCCAGCGGCGGCTTACACGGCGATCGCCGTGGCCGCCGGCGCCATCTGATTCAGCCCGCCAGCCGCTGAGACCAAGCAGATCAAGGACGCAGGGAGCGAAGCGTGCTCCGCACGTGAGCAACCGAGGACGCCGAGCTGCGCCGGTCTCAGCGGCGCTGGTCACATCTCGCGGCCGCGGGCGATCAGGGCGCCGGTGACCTCCTGCCACCAGGCGCGCTCCGCCGGGTCGACGCCGGCGCGCTCGGCCCTGCGCTCGCACCAGTCGGCCAGGGCTCGGCGCCCGCCGATCGCGATCACGGTCTGGCTGGTCACCGCGTAGCGCCCGTCGGCCAGCGCCACCATCGCGCCGTTGCCGTCGCCGCGACTGCGCATTACCGCCAGCACCGGGATCCCTTCGACCTCGTTCAGCCCTCGCAGGTCGTCGCTGTCGCGCACCGGGCGCACCGAGAACACCTGGGAGGCGCCGCGCCGGGGCAGCGCCGGCGGGCGCTGGCGGCCGACGGGGCCCTTGGTCCAGACGTTCGTCAGCGCCTCGACCTCCTCGCGCAGCTCGCTGCGGACGAGGATGTGCAGCTCGTCACCCTCCTGCAGTTCGGTCGATCCACGCGGCGGGATCGCATGCCCGTCGCGGACGATCACGTTGACCAGCGCCTCACGGGGCAGGTCCAGCTCCCGGACCCGGCGGCCCGCCGCGGCGGCGCCCGATGGCAGCCGGTAGGCGATCACGTCGCCGCCCATGCGGCGGATCCGCCCCGACTCGAGCAGCCGCCTGGGCAGGGCCGGCTCGTCGGTGGTGAGTCCCAGCCGGCTCGCCAGCGGCTCGAAGCTGGCGCCCTGGATCAGGGTCGAGGTGACGACGACGAAGAAGACGATGGAGAACAGCTGCTCGCCGGCCCCGATCCCGGCAACGACGGGGAAGGTGGCAAGCCAGATCGGCGCTGCCCCACGCAGGCCGGCCCAGCCGAGCATCAGCCGCTCCTTGGCGCTGAGCGGCGCGAATGCCGTCGAGGCAAAGGCCGCGACCGGCCTGGCGACGAGGATCAGCACCGCCGACAGCGCCAGCCCCTCGAGCGCGATGTCGTCGAGGCTGTCGGGAAAGACCAGCAGGCCGAGCAGGATGAAGAGGGCGATCTGGGCAACCCAGCCAAGGCCCTCGTGGAACGCCACCACGGTGCGGCGCGCGGGGAGCCTGGTCGAGCCGAGCGCCAGCGCGGTCAGGTATACGGCCAGGAACCCGGAGCCGTGGGCGAGCTCGGCCAGGCCGAAGGAGAGGCTCGCGATCGCGATCGTCGCCACCGGATAGATCCCGTCGGTCGGCAATCGGGCTCGGTCCAGGGCGGCAATGGCGAGGCGGCCTACGGCCATCCCCACCGCCGCTCCGATCGCCAGCTTCAGGGCCAGCAGCCCGGCCATGTCGGCCAGGCCATAGCCCGGCTCCTGGATCCATTCGATGAAGCCGATCACCAGCAGCAGCGCCACCGGGTCGTTCATCCCGGACTCTCCCTCGAGCGAGCGGGCGAGGCGCTTCTCCAGCGTCGAGCGGCGGAGGACGGCAAAGATCGCGGCGGAGTCGGTGGCGGCGATCGCGGCGCCGACCAGCATCCCTTCCAGGGTGCTGAGGTCGAAAATCAGCTTCGCCGCGAAACCGGCGATGACGGCGGTGACCAGGGTGCCAACCGTCGCCAGCGAGACGGCGGTGCCGAGGACCGGGCGGATCTCCTTCCAGCCCGCGGTCAGCCCGCCCTCGAAGAGGATCAGGATCAGGGCGATCGTGCCCAGCGTCCGCGCCAGCTCGGCGTCGTCGAACTCGATCCCGCCGACCCCCTGCGATCCGGCCAGCATGCCGAGGCCGAGGAAGAGCAGCAGGCCGGGCACCCTGACTTTGTCGGCTAGGAGCGCCCCGGCGATTCCCGCGGCCAGGAGAAGGCCGGCGATCAGGATCAGCTCGGCATCGTGTCCGCCCATCGAAGGACCCTAGTCAACCGTCAGACGTTCTCGTCGATCGACGCCAGGCGCGCCTCGAGCTCCTCAGCCGAGCCCGCGCCGGGGACGTCCTCGGGCCGTTCGTGCGGGCGGCGGTAGACCAGGTAGAGCAGCGCGAAGAGGACGCCGGCGGTGAGCGCGAAGCCGATCTCGACCCGGCGGAACTCGTCGCCGACCAGCGGCACGAAGTTCCAGGCGATGAAGAGGGCGGCGCAGCCGAGCCAGCGGGCGGCGGCGCGCCGTACCTGCCCCTGGGCCAGGCAGGCCTGGTTGAGGGTGACCGAGCCGAGGTAGAGGCCCATCCCGAGCGTGACCAGGAACAGCCCGGCGCGGTCGTAGGTGAACTTGTCGCTGAAGGCGATCTGCATCAGCCTCGGGCCGGCGATCAGGACGACGATCGCGGTGAAGGCCGCGAAGCCGGCGACCCCGAGCAGGACCCCGCGCACGGAGCGGTGGAACTCGCGCTCGCTGTCGGGCGCGGTCGAGGTGTGGAGGCTGGCGAGGTGGGGGAGGATGCTGGTCGAGACCGCCTGGAACAGCTGCAGCGGCGCCCGGGCGATCATCAGCACGTTGAAGATGAACCCCGCCGCCGCGGCGCCCTCGAGGCTGCGGGCGATCAGCGGGCCGGCGTTGAGGAATGCCTGTTCGCTGAACATGATCACCAGCACCGCCGCCGCGAAGCCGCCGCCGTGGCGCATCGAGAAGTCCTCGTGCTCGCCGCCGCCGCCGGAAGCCGCCGGCTGGGGCTGCGCCCCTTCCCGCTTGGCGCGCCGGGCAAAGGCCAGCGGCACCACCAGCAGCGAGAGCGAGGGCGCGGCGACGATGCCGATCGCCACCGCCGACTGCCCGCTCAGCAGGCTGACCGCGACCAGCACGGCGAACGAGGTGCGGAAGACCGACTCGGAGAGGATCAGCGCCGTGAACAGACCGAACTGGCGCTGCCCGGCGAGGTAGCCGCGGGCGAAGTAGCTGGCGGCGTAGAAGAGGACGGCGCCGAAGAAGACCCAGTAGAGGGTTTCGTTGCCTTCCAGCAGGCCGTCCTGGATCGGTCCCCGCAGGACCAGGGCGACGACCGCGAAGGAAGCGGCGAGGCCGACCTGGATCGTCGAGGCGACCCGCATCTCCTGGCCGATCGGCTCGCGCCTCTCCAGCCGTTCGGAGATGTGGCGGGAGAGCAGCTGTTCGACCGGCCGGTAGAGGGTGGAGATGGTGATGAAGACCGCCGACCAGAGCACCGTGATCTGCCCGTAGTCGGGCTTGGAGAGAACGTGCGAGGCGATCAGGAAGTAGGCGTAGGTGATCAGGCCGGTGAGGCCGACCCCGATGGCGAGGAAGCTCGCGGTCTTGCCGTACTCGGCCGAGGCCGAGCGTCCCTCGCCGGCCTCCATCAGTCGGAGGGCTGGCCGGGCTCGTAGTGGGAGGGCTCGACGCCCAGCGCCAGCTCCACCCGCCGCACCCGCTCGAAGACCCGCTGCGTCATCACCCTTTGCCCGGCCAGGAGATCGCCGATGACCCCGAGCGCGAACAGCTGCACGGCGGCGATGAAGAGCACGGCGCCGAGGATCAGCGACTGTACGTGGCCGCTGCTGTCCCCCCTGAAGATCCAGTCGATCAGGAACGGCAGCCAGGCCGCCAGGGCGAGCAGCAGGACGACGAGCCCGGCGGTGGCGAAGGCGCGCAGCGGCTCGTAGCGGGCGTAGATCCGCAGGATCGCCGGGCCGTTGCGGCGCACGTAGGCGCCGGTCGAGTCGAACAGCCGCGACTCGCGGGTCCGCGGGTTGGTGCCGATCTCGACCTGGTCGACCGCGACCAGCATCTTGCCGGCCTGGATCAGGCTCTCCAGCGTGTAGGTGAAGTTGTCGACGACCGAGAGCTGCAGCGCCGCCTCGCGGTTGTAGGCGCGGAAGCCGGAGGTGGTGTCGGTGATCTCGGTCCCGGAAAGCCGCCGCACGACCCAGCTGCCGAGTCGCTGCAACCCCTTTTTCGAGCCTGAGAAGTGGTCGATCTGAGCGACCTGGCGGTCGCCGACGACCATGTCGGCCTCGCCGGCCAGGATCGGCGCCACCAGCTTCGCCACGTCGGCGCCGCTGTACTGGTTGTCGGCGTCGGTGTTGACGACGACGTCGGCGCCGAGCTTGAGGCAGGCGTCGAGCCCGGCCTGGAAGCCCGCCGCCAGGCCCTTGTTGTTGGTCAGGCGGACGATGTGCTCGACGCCGTGCTCACGCGCGACCTCGACCGTGCGGTCGGTCGAGCCGTCGTCGATGACGAGCAACTCGACCTGGTCGATGCCGTCGATCTGGCGCGGCAGGTCGGCGATCGTCGCGGGGAGCGTCTGCTCCTCGTTGAGACAGGGGATTTGAACTATGAGCTTCATAGGGTCGATCAGCAGGGTATTCGCGCACCCGGCGCGCGGGTCCTGTCCCCCGGGGGAGGGGCCTGCGGGCGGGCACAGTGTGTCCGTTCTCGGCCCCTCCCCCGGGGCCACCCGCGCGAGGGGCGTAGAATTGCGGCTGATTGACTTGTCAATCGGTCGATGAACTCCCAGGTCACAGCCACGGATCAAGGGCATCTGCGCCAGGCGTTGGAGCTTGCTGAGCGCGGGCGGGGGAGGGTCAGCCCGAATCCGCTGGTCGGTGCTGTCGTGGTGCGAGATGGCACCGTTATCGGTGAAGGGTTCCACGCCGAACTGGGGGAGCTGCATGCGGAGCGGGCGGCTCTTGCCGATTGCCGCGAGCGGGGGGAGGAGACGGCGGGCGCGACGATGTACGTGACCTTGGAGCCCTGCGCGCACCAGGGACGGCAGCCGCCGTGCGTGGAGGCGGTGCTGGAGGCGGGGATCGCTCGCGTGGTCATCGCCTCCGAGGATCCGAGTGAGAAGGCGGCCGGGCGGGGGCCGGGAATTCTTCGCGATGGCGGCGTCGAGATCGTTTTCGCGGCCGGAGCCGAGGCGGCGGCGGCGCGGTTGCTGAACCAGCCCTTCCGCAAGCACGCCCGCACCGGGCTGCCGCTGGTCACCATGAAGCTGGCGATGTCGCTCGACGGCGGCACCGCGACTCCCCCGGGCGACTCGCCGTGGATCTCGGGCGAGCTGAGCCGCGCCTTGGTCCACCGCTGGCGGGCCGAATCCGACGCGATCGCCGCCGGCGTCGGCACCGTCCTCGCCGACGACCCTCTGCTCACGGCGCGGACCGCGGATTCCGAGGCTGGCCGTCCTTTCTCCCGCATAGCGGAGGAAAAGACAGCCACGGTGACGGCGCGGCAGCCGCTTCGCGTCGTCTTCGACTCCCATGCCCGCCTCCCCCTCGGCTCCCAGCTCCTCGCGACCCTCGACCAGTCCCCGGTCCTGGTCGTGACGGCGCCCGACGCGGATGCCTCTCGCGTCAGCGCCCTCCGCGATGCCGGCGCCGAGATCCTCGTCGCCGGAGGTTCGACCCCGGCGGATCGCATTGCTTCAGCGCTCGCCGACCTCGGCCGCCGCGGCATCACCAGCCTCTTCCTCGAGGGCGGTCAAACTCTGGCAGCGGCATTCGCCGCCGCCGGCCAGGTCGACGAGTCGCGTACCTTCGTCACTCCGATGCTTCTCGGGGGTTCGAAATCAGCCGCGGCCGAGCCCACCCGGGTCCTCGCGCTGGAATCGCGGAGCGAGCCAGTCGGCGAAGACACCCTGATCACGGCCCGCTTCCGGGAGTGGTGACGTGTTCACGGGACTGATCCAGGACGTCGGTCGAGTCGAGGCTGTCGAGAGCGGCGACGACGGCGCTCGCCTGCGGATCGCGACGAAGCTCGGGGCCGAGATCGGCCTCGGCGACTCCGTTGCGGTCGACGGCGTCTGCCTGACCGCGACCGCCGCCGACGCCGGCGGCTTCGAGACCGAGGCGATGAAGCAGACCCTCGAGGTGACCGCGCTCGGCACGGTCGAGGCCGGCCGTCGGGTCAACCTGGAGCTGGCGATGCAGGCATCCGACCGGCTCGGCGGCCACATCGTCCAGGGCCATGTCGACGGCGTCGGCACGGTCGCGTCGGCCGCCGCGGACGGCTTCGCCCGCCGCGTCCGCGTCGCCCTCGCCCCGGAGCTGGGGCGCTACGCGGTCGACAAGGGCTCGATCACCCTCAGCGGCGTCAGCCTGACCGTCGCCGCTCTCGGCGAGGGCTGGGTCGAGGTCTCGCTGATCCCGGAGACGCTGGAGCGGACGAATCTTGGAAATCTCGAGCCTGGAAGCAGGCTCAACGTCGAGTGCGACATCGTGGCGAAGTACGTGGAGCGGTTGCTGGCACCATTCGCTGGAAAGGAGCGAGCGTGAGCCATATGACGGAGGCGCAGGAAAAAGACGCGGTGACCGAGGCGGGGGAGGGCCCGTTCTCGACGATCGAGGAAGCGCTAGAGGAGATCCGCCGCGGCCGCATGGTCGTCGACGGCGAGGACCGCGAGAACGAGGGCGACCTGGTGATGGCGGCGCAGTTCGCCACCCCCGAGGCGGTCAACTTCATGGCCAAGGAGGCGCGCGGCCTGATCTGCCTGGCGCTGACCGCGCAGCGCTGCGAACGGCTCGGGCTCAATCTGATGGCGGCCAAGAACGAGGCGCCGCTGCAGACCGCCTTCACGGTCACGATCGAGGCCGCCGGCGGGGTCAGCACCGGGATCTCCGCCCACGACCGCGCCCACACGATCCAGGTCGCGATCGACCCGGAGTCGGGCCCGCGCGACATCGTCGTGCCCGGCCACATGTTCCCGCTGCGGGCAAAAGACGGCGGCGTGCTGGAGCGCACCGGCCACACCGAGGCCAGCGTCGACCTCGCCCGCCTCGCCGGCCTCACCCCGGCCGGCGTGATCTGCGAGGTGATGAACGACGACGGCACCATGGCTCGCGTCCCCGACCTGATCCCCTACTGCCGGGAGCACGGCCTGAAGATGATCACCGTCGCCGAGCTGATCGCCTACCGGCGCCGCACCGAGAAGCTGGTCGAGCGGGTCGTCGCGACGGCGCTGCCGACCGCCTTCGGCGACTTCAGCGCGGTCGGCTACCGCTCGCTGGTAGACGACAAACACCACGTGGCGATGGTTAAGGGAGAGGTGGACGGGGCCGAGGACGTGCTCGTTCGCGTCCACAGCGAGTGCCTCACCGGCGACGTCTTCCACAGCATGCGCTGCGACTGCGGCGAGCAGCTCGCCTCCGCGCTGGCGATGATCGAGGAGGAGGGCCAGGGCGTCCTTCTCTACCTCTCCCAGGAGGGGCGGGGAATCGGCCTGCTCAACAAGCTGCGTGCCTACAAGCTGCAGGAGGAGGGCGCCGACACGGTCGAGGCCAACCTCAAACTCGGCCTGCCGGCGGACCTGCGCGACTACGGCATCGGCGCCCAGATCCTCGGCGACCTCGGCCTGACCAGCATCCGCATCCTCACCAACAACCCGAAAAAGATCGTCGGCCTCGAGGGCTACGGCCTCTCGGTCTCCGAGCAGGTGCCGATCGAGTCCGACCCCAACACCCACAACGAGGCCTACCTGCGGGCCAAGCGCGACAAGATGGGCCACTCGCTGCATCATCAGGGGCTGGCCCTCGACGAGGAGATGATCCACGACGAGGAGGAGCGCGACGCAAGGGCCTCCGATGGCTGAGGCGGGCGCGTTCCTGGAGCGCTTCGACGACGAGGAGCGCGAGGCGCTGGCGCCGCTGCGCTTCGCCGTCTGCGTCGGGCGCTTCTACGAGGACCTCGCCCAGCGGCTGCTCAACGGGGCCAACGAAGGCTTCGAGGTCGCCGGTGTGCCGGCGGCCTCGGTCAGCCAGGTCTCCGTCCCCGGCGCCTACGAGCTTCCGTATGCGGCGAAGCTGCACGCCGAGAGCGGCGAGTTCGCCGGCGTCGCCTGCCTCGGCGTCGTCATCCGCGGCGAGACCGACCACTACGACTTCGTCTGTGCCGAGGCCGCCCGCGGCATCCAGGACGTCCAGCTCGCCACCGGCGTGCCCTGCGCCTTCGGCGTGATCACCTGCGACAACATGGAGCAGGCCCTCGCCCGGGCCGGCGGCGGCAAGCGCGACCAGGGCCGCAACGCTGCCCTGACGGTCGCCCGGATGGCGCTGTTGAAGCGGCAACTCTCCTGACTGGGTAGCATCCACGACCCGATGGCCAAGGTATGTCACAGCTGCGGCAAGGGACCGGCGTTCGGCCAGTCCCGGAGCCACTCGATGGTCGCCACCAAGCGGCGCTTCGATCCGAACCTGCAGAAGGTCCGGATCCAGGAGAACGGCAGCCCGATTCGGACGTGGGTCTGCACGCGTTGCTTGAAGTCCAACAAGGTCATCAAGGCGGCCTAAGCTCGAAGGCGGTGCGGCTGGAGGGGCCTGGTCGGGCCTCCAGGCGAATTGGCTCGCGCGCGCTTCGCGCGCAGGCTCGGGATGTTGGTGCGCCCCTATGGGGCGCGATAGACAGATTGCATATCGCCGCCTTCGGCGACATTCGCCTGGAGGCCGACCAGGCCCCTCCCTCCACGCGCAGTCTCGGGACGGCTCAGGGTGGGGGCCCTGCAAGGGACGGAGGGTCGGCATCTCCGCAATGGTTGAGCTTCGCCAGATACTCGACGGTTGGGCCCTCGCCGAATCAGCCGGAGCGATGATGCGGAGGGGGTGGGGATGCCCCTCTCCGGGAATGTCGCGAAGCGGCGATATGCAATCTGTCATCTGCGCGCCATAGGCGCGCACCAACATCCGGAGCTGCGCCCGCAGGGCGCGCGACTCAATTTACGGAGAGGGGCATCCCCACCCCCTCCTCTTTCGACCCTCCGAACTCAGTCGGGTTGCAGAACGACCGGGTGCTCGCCCGTCGGCGCCGGGTCGCCCTCTGCCGGCTCTACGTGCAGGCGGGGAAGGATCCGGTCCAGCCACCCTGGCAGCCACCAGGCTTTCTCGCCGAAGAGCTGCATGATCGCCGGCACCAGGACCGAGCGGATGATCACGGCGTCGATGAAGACTGCCGAGGCGAGGCCGAGGCCGAAGAGTTTGATGATCCGGTCGTCGCCGATCATGAAGGAAGCGAAGACGGTGACCATGATCGCCGCCGCCGCGGTGATCACCCGGCCGGTCAGCGCCAGGCCGCGGGTGACCGCTTCGGTCGCGTCGCGCTTGTGCTCCCACTCCTCGTGGATGCGAGACATCAGGAAGACCTCGTAGTCCATCGAGAGGCCGAAGACGATCGAGAAGAGGAAGATCGGGAAGAAGGAGACGATCGGGCCGGTGCTGTCGACGCCGATCAGGTCGGCGCCCCAGCCCCACTGGAAGACGGCGACGATCAGGCCGAAGGCGGCGCCGATGCTGAGCAGGTTCATGACGATCGCCTTCAGCGGCACGAGGACCGAGCGGAAGACGGCCATCAGCAGCAGCCCCGAGAGCAGCACGACGACGCCGATGAAGAGCGGCAGCTTGTCGGCGATCGCGGTGCCGAAGTCCTCGAAGATCGCGGTGATGCCGCCGACGTGGAGCTGGGTGCCGGTCCTCTGCTCGATCGGCGGGATCACTTCGTCGCGGATGTGGTCCAGCAGCTCGGTCGTCGCCTCGCTCTGGGGCGAGGTCGTCGGGTAGGCCTGGAAGACCGCGGTGTTTTCGGCCGGGTTGAGCATCACCGGCGTCACTTTCGCCACACCCGGTTCCTCGGCGAGCGTCCTGTGCAGGAGCAGCAGGCCCTCGTCGTCGCCCTGGCTCGGCAGCGCCGCGACCATCGCGAAGGGGCCGTTGAACCCGGGGCCGAAGCCCTCGGCGAGCAGATCGTAGGCTTCGCGCGTCGTCGTCCCGGCCGGGTCGGTGCCGGCGTCGTTGGAACCCAGCCGCAGCGAGAGCGTGGGGACGCAGAGGATCAGGAGGAGGCCGCCGGAGAGAGCCGCCGAGAGCACCGGGCGGCGCTGAATCTCACGGCTCCAGCGGAACCAGCGCGTGTCTTCCGCGTTTGACGGGGAACGGCCGAGGCCGGGGATGCGCAGGCGATTGACCCGGTGGCCGACGATCGTCAGCAGCGCCGGCAGCAGCGTCAGCGCCGCGATCATCGTGAACAGCACCGCGACCGCCGCTGCCATCGCCACGCCGTAGAGGAAGGAGAGCCCGAGCAGCATCATCCCCATCAGGGCGATGATCACCGTCACCCCCGCGAACAGCACCGCCCGCCCGGCGGTGTCGATCGCCGCGATCGCCGCCGGCCGCGGCTCCAGCCCCTCGTCGAGGCCGTTGCGGAAACGGGTGAGGATGAAGAGCGCGTAGTCGATGCCGACGCCGAGGCCGATCATCGCCGCCAGCTGCGGCGCGAACTCGGCGGTGGGGAAGACGTGGGTGGCGAGGGTGACGAGGCTGAGGCCGACGCCGAGCGCGAACAGCGCCGTCACCAGCGGCAGGCCCATCGCGACGACCGAGCCGAAGGTGAGCAGCAGGATCACGACCGCCGCCAGCAGGCCGATCATGAACGAGGAGTCGCCTTCTTCTTCGGCCCGGACTTCCTCGATCGGCTGGCCGCCGAGCTCGACCTGGAGGCCGCCGCCCGCCGCTGCCTGGCCGGTCGAGACCAGGCGTTTGATGTCCTCTTTCTCCAGCTTTTCCGTCGTGACGTCGAACTGGACGGTCGCGTAGGCGATCTCGCCGTCCTTGCTGATCGCTGCGGCCCCGTCGCCCGAGTAGGGGCTTGCCACTTCGCTGACGTGGGGGAGCTTGGCGACGTCGGCGAAGACGCCTTCCATCTTGCCTTTGACGGCCGCCGACTCGACGCCGCCCGGCGCCTTGAAGACGATCGTCGCGGCATCGCCGGACTGGGCGGGAAAGCGCTCTTCGAGCAGGTCGAAGGCTTCCTGGGAGTCCGAAGACGGAAGCTTGAATTCTTCGCTGAAGTCCGAGCCGACCGAGCTGGAGAGCATTCCGATCCCGATCAGGGCCACGATCCAGCCGACGATCACGGTCTTGCGGTGACCGGTGCACCAGGTGGCGAAGCGTCGCATCCGGCGGCACGCTAGCAACGAGGGCCCACGTCCGCTCTCCAGCCATCTCCGGCGGCGGCTAGATTCCCCTGTCGATGCCTGATCCCTCGATCGCCCGGTTCCGACGGGTCATCAGCTCTGCCTACGCCTCCCTGGAGGCGCGACGCCAGGAGGTCAACGACCTCAACGTTTTCCCGGTCGCCGACGGCGACACCGGCGACAACATGGCGATGACGATGCGCGCCGTGATGGAGGAGCTGGACCGCCTCGACGGGCTCGAGGTCGACGAGGTCGGACGCACCGAGCTGGTCCAGGCGCTGGCCCGGGCGGCGCTGATGGGCGCCCGCGGCAACTCGGGCGTGATTCTCAGCCAGATCGTCCGCGGCGCCGCCGAGGAGCTGGCGAGCCGGCCCGGCGAGCTGGTCGACCCGGTGCTCGTCGCCGCCGCCTTCGCCCGCGCCGCCGACGCCGCCTACGAATCCGTGCGCGAGCCGGCCGAGGGGACGATGCTGACCGTCTTCCGCGAGATGGCCCACTCGCTGGCCCGTCAGCTCGCCCACCTGGAAGCCGGCAAACAGCGGCTCGGGCGCGACGTCAGCGACGAGCAGCAGGACGCGATCCTGGCCGCGGTGCTGGAACGCGCGATCGAGGACGGCGAGCGGGCGGTGGCCAGAACGCCCGAGCAGCTCGAGGTGCTGCGGGAATCCGGCGTCGTCGACGCCGGCGGGCACGGCCTGGTGCTGATCCTGGCCGGGGTCGTGGCCGGCCTGCGCGGCGACGACGCCGAGCTGCCGGAGGTCTCCCACTACGAGGCGCCGCGGCGCAGCCTGCCCCACCACGAGGACAGCCGCTTCCGCTACTGCACCAACTTCATCGTCGCCGGCAGCGGCCTTTCCTCGCGCCAGTTCCTGCCTCAGCTCGAGAAGCTGGGCGACTCGGTCCTCGTCGTCGGCGACGAGGCGACGCTCAAGGTCCACGTCCACACCGACGAGCCGGAGGAAGCGGTGGCGCTGTTCGAGGGCTCCGGCGCGGTCACCAACCTCGACGTCGCCGACATGCGCGAGCAGATGGCCGAGCGCAGCGCCCGGCTCGCCGCCGGTCGCACCGGGGTGCTGGCGGTCGCCGCCGGCGAGGGCCTGGAACGGCTCTTCGCCGAGCTCGGCGCCCACGTGGTGCCGGGCGGGGAGACCCTCAACCCATCCACCTACGAGCTGCTCGCCGGCATCCACGGGGTGCCGGCCGACGAGGTCCTGGTGCTGCCCAGCTCCTCCAACGTGGTGATGGCCGCCGAGCGCGCCTGCGAGCTGTCGGAGAAGCCGGCCAGGGTGATGCCGGCGACCTCCCAGCAGGCAAGCCTGCTGGCCCTGGTCGAGCTTGACTCCGCGGCTTCGGCCGCCGAGAACGCCGAACGGCTCGATGTGGCGCTGGATGGCCTCGCCACCGGTGGCGTCGCCCCGGCCGCCCGCGACGACGCCCAGGGCCGCTTCAAGCAAGGAGACGCGGTCGGCTTCGCGGACGGCGAGATCGTCGCCTGGGGCGGTTCCGGCTCGACTCTGACCAAGACGATCCAGCACCTCGCCGAGGGCGCCGAGATCGTCACCGTGATCGCCGGCGAGGGCGCGCCGATCCCGCTCTCGGAGATCGACACCCACGCTCCCGACGGGGTCGAGGTCGAGACCCACGAGGGAGGCCAGCCCAGCTGGTGGTGGCTGCTCGCCGCCCAGTAGTGACCCGTCTCGTGCGGACGGGCCGTTAGGTGCGCTCCTTCGGCGGCGAGCGCGAGTTGAGCCGCGCCGAGCTTCGCGACGCTCCCGTCCACTGGCCGCGGCCCAGCGTCCTCGACGTCTCGCTCGAGGCCCTCGAAGGGGTCGGGCCCAAGCTCTCCGAGGCGGCGGCCGAGGCCGGCATCCGCAGCGTCGGCGACGTCCTGCTCCGCTTCCCGCACAGCCACCGCGATCGCAAGGTCCGGCCCCTGGCGGAGGTCGAGGAGGGTGAACAGGCGACCGTTCTCGTCGAGGTCCTCGGCGCCAAGCCGCGCCCGTTCCGCAAACGCGGCATCAGCATCACCAGCGTCAAAGTCGGCGACGACAGCGGCCATACCCGGGCGACCTGGTTCAACCAGCCCTGGGTCGCGGACAAGCTGAGCGAAGGGGCCGTGCTCCTGCTTAGCGGGAAGCTCTCCAAACGGGGCTTCGGGGTCAGCGAGTACGAGCTCGTCGGCGACGAGGAGCCGTCGTCGAGCTTGGTCCCCGTCCACTCGGCGACCGAGGTTCTGCGCCCACAGCGGATACGCGACTGGGCCAGGCAGGCGTGCGCCTGGGCGCCGAACGCGATCGAGGGGCTGCCGGCGGAGCTGCGGGCACGCCGGGGGCTGCCGGCCGTAGCCGACGCGATCGTGGCCGCCCACTTCCCCGAGGGCGAGGGGGAGGCCGACGAGGGGCTGAGCCGGATCGCCTTCGAAGAGCTGTTCCTCTACCAGGCGGTCCTGGCGACGCGCAAGCGAACCCACCGCACCGCCCGCCCGGCGCCGCGCCTGGGCGGCCCCGGGGATCCGGTCGGCCGCTGGCTCGACTCGCTGCCCTTCGAGCCGACCCGAGACCAGCTGGCGGCGCTCGACGAGATCGACGCCGACCTCGACTCCGGCGAGCCGATGCAGCGGTTGCTGATGGGGGAGGTCGGCTCCGGCAAGACGGTGGTCGCCGTCTACGCGATGCTGCGGGCGCGCGAAGCCGGCTACCAGGCGGTGCTGATGGCGCCGACCGAGACCCTGGCCGAGCAGCACGCGGTCACCCTCGGCCGGCTGCTCGCCGCCGAGGCGACCCCCTTTGCGCTGGTCACCGGCTCGACGCCGGCCTCCACTCGCCGGCGAGTGCTGAACCAGCTCGCCAGCGGCGAGCTGGGACTCATCTTGGGCACCCATGCGCTGATCGAGCCGACTGTCGAGTTCGCCCGCCTCGGCCTCTGCGTGGTCGACGAGCAGCACCGCTTCGGCGTCGAGCAACGCCGCGCCCTCGACTCCAAGGGGGTGGAGGGGATGGCGCCGCACGTCCTTCACATGACCGCCACGCCGATCCCACGCACGCTCTCGTTGACGGCCTACGGCGACCTCGACACCACCGCGCTGCACGAGTTGCCGGCTGGGCGCAAGCCGGTCGAGACCTGGCTGGTCGGCGAGGAGCGTCGCGCCGGCGCCTACGAGTTCCTGCGCGAGCGGCTGCGCGAGGGGCGCCAGGCATTCGTCGTCTGCCCCCTGGTCGAGGAGTCGGAGAAGATGCGCGGCAAGGCGGCCGAGGTCGAGGCCGAGCGCCTGCGCGCCGGCGAGCTGCGCGGCTTCCGGCTCGGCGTCCTGCACGGGCAGATGCCCTCGGCCCGCAAGGCGGAGGCGATGCGGGCGTTCGCGGCGGGGGAGACCGACGTGCTGGTGGCGACGACCGTGATCGAGGTCGGGATCGACGTCGCCAACGCGACCGTGATGGTGATCGAGGGGGCCGAGCGCTTCGGTGTCTCCCAGCTGCACCAGCTGCTCGGCCGGGTCGGCCGTGGCGAGCACCCCTCGCAGTGCTTGCTCTTCGCCGAAGAGATGGGGGAGCTGGCGCGGCGGCGGCTGCAGGCGGTCGCCGGCGAGCGCGACGGCTTCAAGCTCGCCGAGGTCGACCTCAGCCTGCGCGGCGAGGGGGAGATCCTCGGCACCCGCCAGCACGGCCTGCCACGCTTCGCCGTCGCCAGCCTGCCCGAGGACACGCCCACCCTGGTGGCCGCCCGTGAAGAGGTGCTGGCGTTGCTGCGGCGCCACGGCTCGCTCGCCGATCCGGCCCTCGGCCCGCTGCTCGATGCCGCCCGCCGCCGCTTCGGGGCAGGCGCCGCCGACCCGATTCCCCTCTAATTAGCTCCGATGAGAGTGATCGCCGGAGACCTTGGTGGGCGTAGCCTGGTCGCCCCGCGCGGCTGGAAGGTGCGCCCGACCTCCGATCGCGTGCGCGAGGCGATCTTCTCCGCCCTCGGCGAGCGCGTGGCCGGCGCGACGGTCCTCGACCTCTACTGCGGCACCGGCGCCCTGGCGATCGAGGCGCTCTCGCGCGGCGCCGAGCGCGCCGTCCTCGTCGATCGCGACACCCGGCCGGCGCTCGGGAACGTCGAGCGGCTGGGCCTGCGGGAGCGGGCGGAGCTGGTCCGGTCCGACATCGGGCGCTGGCTGGCCGCGGTCCCCGACGGCGCCGGCGCCGCCCGATTCGACCTCGTCTTCGTCGACGCCCCCTATAGACTCGCCGACCGCGTGGCGCAGGATCTGAACACCCATCTGCCCCGCCTTCTCGCCAGCGGCGGGCGGGCCGTCGTCGAGAGCGGCGCCGGCCGGCCGCTGCGGGTCGACTCGCTGGAGTCGCTGCGGCAACGCCGCTACGGCGCCGCCGACGTCTCCATATACCAGGAGGGGACGAAGTGAGCGAGCGCAACGGCACCGTCGTCTGCCCGGGCAGCTACGACCCGGTCACCAACGGCCACGTCGACATCATCACCCGGACCTCGCAGGTCTTCGACCGCGTCGTCGTCGGCGTCGTCAACAACCCCGTGCGCAAGCAGAAGACGCTCTTCAACGCCGAAGAGCGCCGTGACTTCATCGCCGCGGCAGTCGCGGACCTACCCAACGTCGAGGTTCAGATCTTCGCCACGCTTCTGGTCGAGTTCGCCCGCGACAACGGCGCCAAGGCGATCGTCAAGGGCCTGCGGGCGATCTCCGACTTCGAGTACGAGTTCGAGATGGCGCAGCTCAACCGCAAGCTCGACCCCGGCATCGAGAGCATCTACGTGATCGCTTCTCCGCACTACAGCTTCCTTTCCTCGACCGGAGTCAAGGAGATGGCCACCTTCGGGGGCGATGTCTCCGACCTCGTCCCCGGCCCGGTCGCGGCCGCGCTTTCCGACCGCCTGGACGACAGGTAGGCTTTCGGCCAACCAGTCGGCCCTGTGGGCGACGGCTTGCAAAAAACGCCCTGGATAACGGCATCTTCACCAAACCCCCCGCATACACGTAGGCTTACGACCTGCAAATGGACGTTCTCGTTCTAATAGACAAGCTGGACGACGTCGTCCACAACGCCCGACCCGTCCCTTTGACGGATCAGGTGCGTGTGGACCGCGAGGAGATCTACGACCTCCTCGACCAGATGCGCGCGACGATCCCCGAGGAGATCAAGCAGGCGCGCTGGATCGTCAAGGAGCGCCAGGAGATGCTGGCCGAGGCCAAACGCGAGGCGGAGCGGATCGTCCGCGAGGCCCGCGAGCAGCAGGCCCGCCTGATCTCCGACGAGGAGGTCACCAAGCAGGCCGAGCGCGCCGCCGACGAGATCGTCGAGGACGCCCGCACCCGCGAGCGCGAAATCCGCCTCGGCGCCGAGGACTACGCCGACGAGATCCTCAACACCCTTGAAGTGAACCTCCAGAAGTTCCTCGCTGCCGTGCAGCGTGGCCGCGATCGTCTCGCCGGGCGCGACGACGAGCCGGCCGCCGAGCTCGACCAGCAGCCCTAGTCGCAGAGGGCGGGTCCGGGTACCCCTCCTCTCTCGCCTGACTGGCGGGATCGCTTAGGGCCGTCCGAGATGGCCTTTCGGCCGGCGGCGCAAAACGTTCGGAGGGGTACCCGGACCCGCTCGCCGGATCGCTCGCACTCGCTGCGCGAGATGAACTGCCCGAGGGACGGGGGTTACTCGAGTTTCAGGTCCTCGAGGGCGGACCAGCGGGGGTCGGTGGCTTGCTCGTGTTCGTGGTCTGCTGGGTCGGCGTCGTTGAGGGAGACGCCGCAGACGGGGCAGAGGCCGACGCAGTCGGGGCGGCAGAGGAAGCGGACCGGGAGGGCCAGCAGGGTGGCGTCGTGGGCCCAGCGACCGATGTCGAGCTCGTCTTCGTCGACGTAGGGGCTGCGTAGCTCCTCGTCCTCGGTCTGGGCCTGGTCGACCTCGCGGGATTCGACCTCGAGGTCGAGCGAGCCAGGTTCCAGGCAGCGCATGCAGGGACCCTCGAGGTGGACCGGGAACTGCAGGCGGAAGGCGAAGCCGCCGCTGGGACGGGAGACCTCGAGCCGGACGGTGGGTGCGGCGGGGTTGGCGTGGTAGGTCTGACCGGCCAGCTCGAAGGGCTCCAGCTCGACCGGAACCTCGATCCGCTTGCCCTCGCCGTGGGCCAGCGAGAGCCGCGAGAGGTCGATGATCGTCGTGCGCAGTTGGGACATGAGCGAACCTCCGCTGGGGTACGGGCTTACGATGACTCCCTCCTAGCGAGGTTACGAGATGGGTCAATTCGACTGGACACCCGAGGTTTACCTGGAGCGGATTCGTGCCGAGATCCCCGGCTACGACGATCTGCAGGACCAGGCCGTGGCGGCGATCCCGTTCGGGCCCGAGCGCGTGCTCGAGCTGGGCATGGGCACGGGGGAGACGACGCGGCGGCTGATCGAGGCCCACCCCGACGCCTGGGTCGTCGGCCTCGACGCCAGCCCCGACATGGTCTTCCGCGCCCGCAAGAGCTACGACGACGTCCAGCTGGCCCGCATGGAGGACCCGCTGCCCGACGGTCCCTGGGACCTGGTCATCTCGGTGCTCTCGGTCAACCAGCTGAGCGACGACCAGAAGCAGAACCTCTGCCGCCAGGTCAAAGGCCAATCCCGCTCCCTGGTCATCGGCGACGTCTTCGTCGGAGACCAGCTAAACGACCTGGTTGAGTGGTGTCAGGGTGAGATCACTTGGAAGCAAGGGGACCTGGCCGTGGTGAGAGCGACCTATTAAGGGAGCCGGGGTGCCCCTCGCGCGCGCGGCGTCCTGATTTTCGCACCGCTTGCTCGGCGAGAGACGCTCAGTCCAAGGCGAAAATCCCAGCAAGCGCGAGGGGCACCCCGGCTCCCTCACTGACTGCCCCGACCCGCGGCCGCTACTATCCCGCGTCGATGGCTGTCCCGAAGAAGAGAACCTCAAGCGCTCGACGCGACAAGCGCCGTGCCAATCACAAGGCTGCAACGCCAAGGCTGAACAGCTGCCCGCGTTGCCATAGCCCACGGCTGCCACATCGCGTGTGTCCTACGTGCGGTACGTACGCCGGGCGTGAGGTCATCACTCACAAAGTCGCCGAGGCCCCGGCGACTGCCCCCAGCGACTCCGAGTAGCCGTGGCGCCTGGGCGCCGGGTGACCGTCGCTCTCGACGGGTATGGAGCAGAGCAGGGTTTCGATGTCCTGGCCGAGGGGGCGAAGCTCGCCGCGGCCGATGGGATCGGCGTGCGCGTCTTCGGCCCCGCCGCTGAGCTGGGCCTCGACGGCGTCGATGGGGTGGAGGTTGTCCCGACCGGCGAGTGGATCGCCAACGACGAGGACCCGGTTCCCGCGGTCCGCGCCAAGCCCGAGGCCTCGGTCGTGCGCGCCGCCCGCGACGTCGCCGACGATGCCGCCGACGCGCTGGTCAGCGCCGGCTCGACCGGGGCGACGATGGCGGCGGCGACCTTCGGGCTGCGGCGCCTCAAGGGCGTGCAGCGCCCGGCCCTGGCGGTGCGAGTCCCAATCCCCGGCAAACCGGTGCTCTTCCTCGACGTCGGCGCCAACGTCGAGGTCCGCGCCCAGCACCTGGTCCAGTTCGCCTTCCTCGGCGCCGCCTTCAGCGCCGCCGTCCTCGACGTCGAGAACCCCACCGTTGGGCTGCTGACCGTCGGCGAGGAGTCCGGCAAGGGACGCGATGAGGTCGTCGAGGCCCACCGGATCCTCTCCGACGCGACGGGGATCGAGTTCGCCGGCAACGTCGAGGGAGGCGACCTCCCGGCCGCCAAGATCGACGTCGTCGTCAGCGACGGCTTCACCGGCAACATCGCCCTGAAGCTGATGGAGGGGACGGCGAAGACCGTCGCCACCGCGGTCGGCGACGCCGCCCGCTCCAACCCAGTCGCCGCGGTCGGCGGCTTGCTGCTGAAGCCGGCGCTCGGCGGCCTGCGCCGCGAGCTGCATCCCGACACGACCGGCGGCGCGATCCTGCTCGGGTTGCGCGGGATCGCCGTGGTCGGGCACGGCAGCTCCGGCGCCGAGGGCATCGCCAACGCCGTCCGCCTGGCAGCCCGCTGCGCCGAGGTCGACGCGGTCGGCCGCACCGCAGCGCTGCTGCGCGAGGGCGGCGCCAGCCGCGGCGCGCTCGCCGCCGAGCAGAGCGCGTGATAGGAAGGGCGAGATGAAGCGCGACGAAGTCCTCACCCTCGTCCGCGAGCACCTCGCCGAGGAGCTCGAGGTGGACATCGAGAAGATCGGCGAGGGGACCCGTTTCAAGGAGGACCTCGACGCCGACTCCCTCGACCTCTACGAGCTGGTCATGGAGCTGGAGGACCGTTACGGGGTCAGCGTCTCCGAGCAGCAGGCGGCGCGGATCCAGACCGTCGGCGACGCGGTCGGCTTCGTGGTCGAGCGCGCCCCGGCCTGATTGGTGGTGGCGGACTCCGAGCCGGCGGTCGCGGCCCTCTCGGCGCTGATCGACGATCTGCCCGGCGAGCTGCGCGAGCAGGCGCTCACCCACTCCTCCTGGACCGAGCGCCGGGTCGACTCCTTCGAGCGCCTCGCCTTCCTCGGCGACAGCGTGCTCGGCCTCTCCGTCGCCACCGACGTCTCCGAGCGCTTCCTCGAGATCCCCGCGGGGGGTCTGACGAAGATCCACAACCAGGCGGTCAGCGGCGTCTCCTGCGCCGAGATCGGCCGCCAGCTGGGGGTGCCGGAGATGCTGCGCCGCAACGAGCCGGAGGCGATGCCGGGGGCGATCCCGGCCGCGATCCTGCTCGACGGCGAGCGGCCGCTGCCCGAGGCCACCGAGGCGCTGATCGGCGCCTGCTACCTCGCTTTCGGCTTCGAGCGCACCGCGGCGGCGGTCGCCGATGCCTTCGAGCCGCGGATCGAGCATGCCTCCGAGACCCGGATCGACTTCAAGTCCGCCCTGCAGGAGCTGCTCGCGCGCCGCGGCGCGCGCGTAAGCTACGAGGTGATCGCCGCCACCGGCCCACCGCACCGCCGCACCTTCGAGGTCGAGGCGGTCGTCGATTCCAAGCGCGTGGGAGAGGGCACGGGGCGGAGCAAGAAGGCGGCCGAGCAGGTCGCCGCCGAGCAGGCCCTGAAACAGCTTGGGGGCTAGGCGGATGGCGAGCGTTGCGTCCGACTCAACCGCCAGCCTAGGTAGCGACGGGACGAGGAGAGCATGTATCTGAAATCGATCACGATGAAGGGGTTCAAGTCGTTCCCCGAGCGGGTGAACCTCGAGTTCTCGCCCGGCGTCAGCGTGATCGTCGGCCCCAACGGCTCCGGCAAGTCGAACATCACCGACGCCGTCCTCTGGGCGCTCGGCGAGCAGAGCCCCGGGGCGATCCGCGGGGCCTCGATGCAGGATGTGATCTCCGCCGGTGGCAAGGGGATCAGCCAGCGCCGCGCCGCCGAGGTCGAGGTCGTGATCGACAACTCCGACGGCCGCGCCGCCACCGAGTTCTCCGAGATCGCCGTGCAGCGCCGCCTCGACCGCTCCGGCGACGGCGTCTACCGTCTCAACGGCGCCCGCTGCCGGCTCGCCGACGTCACCGATGTCCTCTCCGACACGAACCTGGGCCGGGAGATGCACTCGGTGATCAGCCAGGGCCGCGTCGAGACGATCGTCCACTCCAAGCCGCGTGAGCGCCGCCTCCTGGTCGAGGAGGCCGCCGGCCTCGGCAAGCACCGCAAGCGCCGCCGCCGGGCCGAGCTGAAGCTGCGCGCCGCCCGCGACAACCTCGACCGCGCCCTCGACGTCGAGCGCGAGGCCCGCGCCCGCTTGCGGCCGCTGAAGCGCCAGGCGCAGGCGGCCGAGATCGGCGCGCGGATCGAACGCGAGGAGCTCGGCCTGCGTGGCCAGCTGGTCTCCGAGGAGCTGCGCTTTGGCGCCGACCGGGCCGCCGCGGCGGAGAAAGCTGCGGCGAAGGCCCGCGCGACCCGCGCCAAGCTCGAGGAGCGGTTGGCCGCGGTCGGCAAGCGCCGCCGCGAGGCCGAGGAGCGCTTCGCCGCCCGCGACCGCGAGCGCACCCAGGCCTGGGGCCTGGTCACGAAGCTGCGCGGCGAGCAGGAGCGAGTCGCCGTCCGCGCCGTCGGCATCTCCGGTCGCGTCACCGAGCAAGAGGCCAGGCTGGAGTCGCTGCGTTCCGAGCTGGGCCCGCTGACCCTCGACGTCGGCGCCGGCGGCACCCCTGGCGAGCGCGCCCGCAAGCTCGAGGAGGAGCTGGGGGAGATCGGCGCCGGCCTCGATTCCGCCGTCGCCGGCCTCGCCGTCGCCCGCTCCGACGCCGCCGCCGAGTCGGCTCGCGAGGCCGCCCTGGGCGACGTCCATGGCGGCGCCGAGCGGGCCTCCCGCCATGCCCGCCGCGCCGAGGGGCTGCTTGGCGAGCGCCACCGCGAGGCGATGCGCAAACGGGTTGCCGACGGCGAGGCGCTGCTCGACGACGCCCGCGCCGCCCTGGCGGCGATCGAGGCCGTCGGCGCCGCGATCCGCGCCCGCGTCGAGCGCACCGAGGGCAAGGTCGTCGGCGGCAAGGACGATGGCGACGAGATCGCCGACGAGCTGCGCGCCTGCTCGCAGCAGGAGTTCGAGCTGCAGACCGAGATGAAGGCCGTCGCCGACGAGCTGACCAAGGCCGAGGTCGAGGCCGCCCACCTCGGCGACCGCCGCGCCGAGGCCGAGCGGGAGCTGGCCGGCATCGCCGAGAAGCTGGGTGAGGAAGTGCCCGCGGCCGAGCAGGCGATGGGCGAGGAGGAGCGCGCCGACATCGACCGCCGCCTCGAGCGGCTCGAGCGCCGCCGCGCCCAGATCGGCCCGGTCAACCCGCTCGCCGAGCGCGAGTACGACGAGGCGCGTGAGCACGTCGAGAGCCTGCAGGCCCAGCGCGAGGACACCGAGCGGGCGATGCGGGAGTTGGAGACGCTGATCCGCGAGATCGACGCCGAGATCGAGCGGGCCTTCGAGGAGACCTTCGACGCCACCGCCAAGAACTTCGAAGAGATGGTCGAGCACCTCTTCCCGGGCGGGCGTGGCGTCCTGCGCCGGGTCGCCCTGCGGCCGGTTCGCGACGAGGAGCGGCCCAGTGGCGAGCAGGAGACGCCGACCGACGCCGACGGCGAGCCCGAGCCCGAGGAGGAGGAAGAGGCGCGCGAGGAGCTCGGCGTCGAGATCGAGGTGACTCCGGCCGGCAAGTCGACCCGCAAGCTCTCGCTGCTCTCCGGCGGCGAGAAGTCGCTGGTGGCGCTGGCCTTCGTCTTCGCCGTCTTCCTCGCCCGGCCCTGCCCCTTCTACATCCTCGACGAGGTCGAGGCCGCCCTCGACGACGCCAACATCGATCGCTTCCTGCAGCTGATCCGGCGCTTCTCCGACCGCGCCCAATTCGTCATCGTCACCCACCAGAAACGGACGATGGACGCCGCCGACGTCCTCTACGGGGTGACGATGGGCGGCGACGGCATCACCAAGGTCGTCTCGCGCCGCCTGCCGCGTGACATCGCGGCGGATGAGGGCGACGGCGAGAGCGAGGACGAGGGCGACGCCCTCTCCGCCGTAGCCTGAGCACAACACTTTCCGGGCTGGATGGACTGAGACGGTCAGTACCCTCCGACTGGGAGCGGAGGTGGAGGAGCAGATGGCACAACGCCACATGGACAGGCTGACGTCGTTCGACACGTCGTTCCTGGCCAACGAGAAAGCGAACGGGCACATGGCGATCGGCGCCCTGCTGATGTGCGAGGGCGACGCCCCGAGCGAGGAGGACTTCCTCGTCCACATCCGCAGCCGCGTCCACCATCTGCCGCGCCTGCGCCAGCGGCTGCTCTATCCGCCGCTTGGGCTCGGCACCCCCTTCTGGGTCGATTACCCGGAGTTCGACATCCACCGGCACCTGCGGCGGATCTCGCTGCCGGCGCCGGGGACCGAGGCCCAGTTCCAGCAGCTGGTCGGCGAGCTGCTGGCGCCCCCGCTCGACCGCTCGAAACCGCTCTGGGAACTGATCCTGGTCGAGGGCTTCGAGGAGGACCGCTTCGGGATCGTCTATAAGACCCACCACGCGATGGCCGACGGCATCTCCGCGGTCGATATCGGCATGCTGCTCTTCGACGTCGAGCCGAAACGGGAGCCGGCCCGCGAGGAAGCGGCCTGGACGCCGGCCCGCTCCCCGTCGCGGATGGCCCTGGTCGGGCACGCGGGCTCCGGGATCGTCGCGACGCTGCGCCGCTGTGCCCGCTGGCTGCGGCGGGCGCTGGACGAGCCGGGGCGGGCGCGCGGGCGCGCCGCCGACGGTCTGATCGGCCTCTGGGAGGTGACCTGGAACCTGGCTCGGCCGGCGCCGAAGGTGCCGTTCAACACGGCGATCGGGCCGCGGCGCAGCATGTGCTGGTCGACCTTCGACCTGCCCGCCTTCAAACACGTCAAGAACGCGCTTGGCGGCACCGTCAACGACGTCACCCTGACCGTCGTCGCGGGGGCCCTGCGCCGCTGGCTGCAGGAGCACGACGTCGCCGTCGACGGGCTCGAGCTGAAGGCGCTGGTCCCAGTCTCGATCCGGACCGAAAACGAGCATGGCGAGCTCGGCAACAAACTGACGGCGATGCGGGGCCCGCTGCCGGTCGGAATCGCCGACCCAGTCGAGCGCCTGCACGCGGTCTCCGCCGCGATGGACGCGCTCAAGGCCTCCAAGCAGCCGCTCGGCGCGGAGGCGATCTGGGGTCTCAACGACTGGTTCCGTGACTTCGCGCCGCCGGTCCTGCTCTCGCCGACCGCGGCGATCAACTTCTCCACCCGCCTCTTCAACCTGCTGGTGACGAACTTCCCGGGGCCGCAGGTGCCGTTCTACGTGCTCGGTCGCGAGCTGACCGAGGTGTACCCGATCGGCTTCCTGGCCAAGGACCACGCCCTGGCGATCGCCATCCTCAGCTACAACGGTCAGGTCGGCTTCGGGCTGCTGGCCGACCCCGACGCGATTCCCGACGCGCAGCGGATCGTCGGCCATCTCGCCGCGGCCGTGGAGGAGCTCACCGGCGCCGCGCAGATAGCCTCTCCGCCCGATGGCAACGAGCTGGCAGGAGATGATCGACCTCGGTTCGCGCGCGAGCGCGAACGCCTCGGCGGCGGCTGAGCCCGAGCCGGGGCGCCGCGGCGTCTTCAAGCGCCTGCGCGAGAGCCTCTCGAAAAGCCGCCAGGCACTGACCGAGGAGATCTCGGCCAGCCTCTTCGACCGCATCGACGACGAGACCTGGGAGCGCCTCGAGGAGGCGCTGATCCTCGCCGACGCCGGCGCCCCGACCACCGCCTCGGTGGTCGAACGACTCGAGCACGAGGTCGAGGCGGGGACGGTCTCGGCCGACGGGGTTGCCGTCCGCGACCGCCTGATCGAGATCCTCGCCGAGGTCGCCGCCACCGGGCGCGCCCCGATCGATCTCAGCGCCGAGCCGGCGGTGCTGATGATGGTCGGCGTCAACGGGACCGGCAAGACGACCACGATCGGCAAGATCGCCTGGCACCTCAGCAAGGAGATGGGCCTCTCGGTGATCCTCGCCGCCGCCGACACCTACCGCGCCGCCGCCGCCGAGCAGCTGGCCGAGTGGGCGCAGCGGGCGGGCGCCGACCTGGTCCGCGGCGAGGAAGGCGCCGACCCCGGCGCGGTTGCCTTCGACGCGATCTCCGCCGCCCGCGCTCGCGGCGCCGACGTCGTCATCGTCGACACCGCCGGCCGCCTGCACACCCAGGACAACCTGATGGAGGAGCTGGCCAAGGTGCGGCGGGTAATCGCCAAGCAGATTCCCGAGGCCCCGCACGAGACGCTGATCTCGATCGACGCCACCACCGGCCAGAACGGGCTGCGCCAGGCGAAGGTCTTCTCCGAAGCGGTCGACGTCGACGGCGTCGTCCTGACCAAGCTCGACGGCACCGCCAAGGGCGGCATCGCCCTGGCGATCGCCGCCGACCTGGAGATCCCGGTGAAACTGATCGGCGTGGGGGAGACCCTCGAGGACCTGCGTCCCTTCGACCCCGCCGAATACGCAGCTGCGTTGCTCGCTGAGTAGTGCGAGAGGCGGGTGGCGATACCCCTCCCCGTGAATTTGTCGCTCCACGCCCTATGGGCGTGTTGCTCCGGGGGTTGGAGCGCGACCTGAAGGTCGCGCAATAGACAGATTGCATATCGCCGCCGTTCGGCGACATTCACGGGGAGGGGTATCGCCACCCGCCCCCACGAGCGCTCATCGGGTTCCAAGCACTAGCCATGGGCGCCGAAGCAACTCATCATGCCGGCCGCTCGCCGCACGCTGCTGTAGTTCAGCTCCCGAACCCTCGGCCGTCCCTGAGCTGTTCGCCGTCCTCAGCTAAGTGTTGACGGAGGGATCCGGTTGTGCTCTGGGCGAATGTCGCCGAAGGTGGCGATATGCAATCTGGTTTTTGCTCGACCTTCAGGTCGAGCTCCAACCCCCGGAGCGACGCGCCCATAGGGCGCGGAGCGACAAATTCGCCCAGAGCACAACCGGATCCCTCCCCGACAGCCCTCTAAGCTGAACGCCTCGTGTTCGACCAACTTTCAGACCGCCTCCAAGCGACCCTCTCCGATGTTCGCTCCCGCGGCAAGCTGAGCGAGTCCGACGTCGATGCGGCGATGCGCGAGATTCGCCTTGCCCTGCTCGAGGCCGACGTCAACTTCAAGGTCGTCAAATCGTTCACGAAGACGGTCAAGGAGCGCTGCCTCGGCGACGAGGTGCTGAAGAGCCTCGATCCCGGCCAGCACGTGGTCAAGATCGTCAACGAGGAGCTGGCGGCGCTGATGGGGGGGAGCGGGCGCGAGCTGGCGATGGCCAACAGCGGCCCCACCGTGATCCTGATGGCCGGGCTGCAGGGTTCCGGCAAGACGACCGCCTGCGCCAAGCTCGCGATGCACCTCGGCAAGGGGGGCAAGGACGTGGCGATCGCCGCCTGCGACGTCTACCGGCCCGCCGCGGTCGACCAGCTGGTCACGGTCGGCGAGCGCGCCGGCGCCCACGTCTACCAGCAGGGCACCGACCGCGACCCGGTCGACATCGCCGAGTGGGCGCTCCAGCAGGCCCGCACCGAGCGCCGCGACGTGCTCATCGTCGACACCGCCGGCCGCCTCCACATCGACCAGGACCTGATGGCGGAGCTGGCGAAGATCCGCAAGAAGACCCAGCCGCACGACGTGCTCCTCGTCGTCGACGCGATGACCGGCCAGGACGCCGTCGGCGTCGCCGAATCCTTCGCCGAGACCGCCGAGTTCGACGGCGTCGTGATGACCAAGCTCGACGGCGACGCCCGCGGTGGCGCCGCGCTCTCGGTCAACGCGGTCACCGGCAAGCCGATCCTCTTCGCCTCGACCGGGGAGAAGCTCGAGGACTTCGACAAGTTCCACCCCGACCGGATGGCCCAGCGGATCCTCGGCATGGGCGACGTCCTCAGCCTGATCGAGAAAGCCGAGCAGCAGGTCGACGAGAAGCAGGCGGTCGACCTGCAGAAGAAACTCGAAAAGGACCAGTTCACGCTCGAGGACTTCCTCCAGCAGATGCGCCAGGTGCGGAAAATGGGCCCGCTCAGCGGCCTGCTGGGGATGTTGCCGGGGATGGGGGCGATGAAACAGCTGAAGAACGCCGACATCGACGAGGGCGAGTTGGACCGGGTCGAGGCGATCATCCTCTCGATGACTCCGGCCGAGCGGGCCAACCCGGGGATGATCAACGGCTCGCGCCGCAAACGCATCGCCAACGGCTCTGGAACGCGGGTTCAGCACGTCAACCAGCTGGTCAAGCAGTTCGACCAGATGCGCAAGATGATGCGTTCGATGGTCGGCGGCAAGATGCCCGACCAGCAGCAGCTGGCGCAGATGGCCGGCGCCGCGCCGCGCCCGAAGATCCGTAGACGCTAACCTGCCCCGTCCCAATGGCTGTCCGAATCAGACTTAGACGAGTGGGTTCCAAGAAGAACCCGATCTGGCGCATCGTGATCGCCGACAAACGCTCCCCGCGTGACGGTCGGACGATCGAGACGATCGGCCAGTACAACCCGCAGACCAACCCGTCGCTGATCGAGTTCGACGAGGAGCGCGCGCGCCACTGGCTCGAGCACGGCGCCCAGCCCTCGGAGACCGTCGCCGGCCTGCTGCGCACCAAGGGCATCGCCGCCTCCGGCAGTTAGGCGCCCGGCGCTGCGATGACCGAGCTGATCGAGTTCCTCGTCAAGGCTCTGGTCGAGGACCCGGGCGCGGTGGTCGTCGAGGAGCTCGAAGAGGACGGCGACCTGATCTACGAGGTGACGGTCGCCGACGGCGACCTCGGTCGCGTGATCGGCAAAGGCGGCCGGGTCGCCAACGCGATCCGGACGATCGCCAAGGCCGCTGCGGTGCGGATCGATCGACGGGTCATCGTCGACATCCTCGATTGAAACTCGACGTCTTCACCCTGTTTCCGGAGGCGTTCGACTGGTTCCGCGGGCAGAGGTCGGTCACGAACGCGATCGCCGCAGGCAACGAGCTGCGCTTCTTCGACTACCGCGAGACGACGCCGCTCAGCGCCGGCCAGGTCGACGACTCGCCTTACGGCGGCGGGGCCGGGATGGTGTTGCGGGTCGACGTCGTCGACGCCGCCCTGCGGGCTGCCTATGGCGAAGGTCCGCGGCCGCGGGTCGTCCTGCTCTCGCCGACCGGGCCGCTGCTCGACGACGCGATCGCCGACGAGCTGACCGCGGAGCCGCACGTGGCACTGCTCTGCGGCCGCTACGAGGGGTTCGACGATCGCGTCCACCAGCACCTCGCCGACGACGAGCTCTCGATCGGTCGCTACGTCCTGGCCGGGGGGGAGCTGCCGGCGATGGTCGTCGCCGACGTGCTGATGAGGAAGCTGCCCGGCGCGCTCGGCCACGCCGATTCTGCCGTCGAGGAGTCCTTCAGCCAGGTCCTCGAGGGCATGCCGGAGTACCCGCATTTCACGCGTCCGCCGCTCTACGAAGGCTGGGACGTTCCCGAGATCCTGCTCTCCGGAGACCACGAGAAAGTGCGCCAGTGGCGCCTCCAGCAGAGCCGTCTTCGTGCCGAGCAGTTCGATTCGGACGCCGAGTAGCTACCATTCCGCGAGCCGCGCGGTTCCCGCACTGGGGTCCGGCGGTTTTTTCTCGCCAATGAGCTCCGTAATCGACAGCATCGAGCGTGCCCAGCTAAGGACGGGACTTCCCTCCTTTGGCCCAGGCGATCGCGTGCGCGTTCACTTCCAGGTGATCGAGGGCACGCGCAAACGCACCCAGGTCTTCGAGGGCGTCGTGCTGCGGCGCCAGGGCTCCGGCGTCCGCGAGACCTTCACGGTCCGCAAGCAGTCCTTCGGCGTCGGCGTCGAGCGGACGTTCCCGCTGCACTCGCCGAAGATCGAGAAACTCGAGGTCGCGGCGCGCGGTGACGTGCGACGGGCCAAGCTCTACTACCTGCGCGGCCGGATCGGCAAGGCCGCCCGCGTCGCCGAGCGGCGCTGGGGCATCGACGACGATGTCGTCGCCGCGCCGACCGCGGCCGCGCCGGTCGCAACCGACGCCGAGGGCGTGGCCCAGGACGAGGTCGTGCCGACCGAGGCGGAGGCGAACGCCGACGAGGCGCCGGAGTCCGATTCGGACGCGGCACCCGAGGCTGGCGCCGAGCCGGCAGCTGAGCCCGAGGCGAGCGAGCCGGAGGCGGCGGCAGAGACTGAGGCAGCGGCGGACACGGACGCAGAGGCGCCCGCGGCCGGGGAGACCGAGGACAGCCCAGTAGCGTCAGAGGATGCCGAGGACGAGGAGCCGGCCGATGCCGGCGACTCCGACGAGGATCCGGCAGCCTGAAACTCTCGATCCCGAAGCCGAAGGGCAAAGGCGGCGGGCTTGTCGAGTTGGTCGTCATCGTCGCGCTGGCCCTGGGGCTGGCGCTGGCCATCCAGGCATGGATCGTCAAGCCGTACCAGATCCCCTCGGAATCGATGGAGCCCACGCTCGACGTCGGCCAGCGGGTCCTGGTCAACCGCTTCATCTACCACCTCAACGACCCCTCGATCGGCGACATCATCGTCTTCCATCCGCCCGCCGGCGCCGACAACGGCACCGAATGCGGCGTCCAGCCCAAACCGGGCGAACCGTGCCCGCAGCCGACCAAGGCCGAGTCGAGCCAGAACTTCATCAAGCGGATCGTCGCCGAACCGGGCGACACGCTCTCCGTCAAAGACGGTCACCCCGTCGTCAACGGCGTCGAGAAGAAGGAAGAGTCGTACGTCATCCCCTGCGGCAGCGCCCCCGCCTGCAACATGCCGCGGACGATCAAGATCCCGCCCGACCACTACTTCATGATGGGCGACAACCGTGGAGCAAGCGACGACAGCCGTTTCTGGGGACCGGTCCCGCGAAGCTGGATCATCGGTGAGGCCTTTGCCACCTACTGGCCACCCGACCGCATCGGCACCCTCTAGCTCCCGAACCGGCCGTCGCAGGCTGGCGCGCAGCCGCCGCCTGTTCGCGTTCGACCGCGGTTTGCAGAGCCGTTTCGTCGCCGGCACCGACGAGGCGGGGCGCGGCTGCCTGGCCGGTCCCCTGGTCGCCGCGGCGGTCCTGCTCGATTACGAGTCCCTCTCGCACGCCGACCGGCGCGCGCTCGCCGGCCTGCACGACTCCAAGCAGATGACCGAGGAGCGGCGCCTGGAGATGTTCCCGAGCGTGCTGCGGGCGGCGACCCGGGCCAGCCTCGTGATCCGCTCGGCCACCGGGATCGACCGCCGCGGCCTGCACGTGACCAACATCGAAGCGCTCTCGGTCGCGCTCGAACGGCTCGATCCGCCGGCCGACGCCACCTGCCTCTCGGACGGCTTCTCGCTGCCGCGCTGCGCGGTCCCGCACCGCGCCGTGATCCAGGGCGACGGCACCAGCGCCGCGATCGCCGCCGCCTCCGTCCTCGCCAAGGTCACCCGCGATCGCTACATGCACGACGCCGCCCGCCGGCACCCCGGCTGGGGCTTCGAGGAGCACGTCGGCTACTCGACCCCGGAGCACCGGGCCGCGATCGAAGAGATCGGCATCTCACCCCTGCACCGCCGCTCCTTCCAGTCGGTGGCTTATACCCAGATGGGCCTGGGAGCCGCCTGACGCGGCGCATCTCGGCGTCCTCGTTCGGTCATGTGCAGAGCACACTCCCTCGTTCGTCCTTGACCTGTCTCCTCAGGCGCCCTCCCCGGTTCTTCAGAAAGCTCCCTTGATGTGCTCGACGTCGACAACTCGATCGGCGCGGTCGAAGGTGACGCCGACGGCGTCGAAGCGGATCTCGGCGTAGCGCGGGGCGTCGCGGCGCTCGGCCATCCAGGCGACGGCGAGTTTGCGGACGCGGCGCTGCTTGCGGGCGTCGACGGCGAGGATCGGGCGCTCCGGGCCGAAGGCCGTTCCCTGGCGCCCGGCCTTGACCTCGATGAAGACGAGGGCGCGGCCGTCGCGGGCGACGATGTCGAGCTCGCCGTAGCGGGTGCGGGCGTTGCGCTCGACGATCTCCCAGCCGCTCGCGGCGAGCCGCCGGGCGACCAGCTCCTCGGCCCTGGCGCCGGTTCTCTGGCGGGCAACGGTCATCGCCAGGGACGCTAGAACTGGGGATCGCGCCTATGGCGCGCAAGTTGTTCCAACTTTGATCCGAACTCCTCGTAACACGTGCGCCGCGGCCTCCTAGCGTCCTCTCCGTGCTCGCAACGGCCCGAACCTTCACCCTCGACGGCATCTCCGCCCGCCCGGTCCGGGTCGAGGTCGACGTCCACCGCGGCCTGCCGGGGTTCGCGATCGTCGGCCTTCCCGACGCGGCGGTCAGGGAGGCGCGCGAGCGGGTGCGGGCGGCGCTGGTCAACTGCGGCTTCGAGTTTCCGCTGCGGCGGATCGTCGTCAACCTCGCTCCGGCCAGCCTGCGCAAGGCGGGGCCGGGGATGGACCTGGCGATCGCCTCGGCGCTGCTGAGCGCCTCCGGTCAGCTCGAGTGGGAGGCGCTGTCGAGGGTGGCGCTGGTCGGCGAGCTGGCCCTGGACGGCTCGACGCGGGCGGTCAACGGGGCGCTGGCGATTGCCGAGGCGGCGCGGGAGGGAGGCGCCGAGGCAATCGTCGTGCCGGCGGAGAACGGCCCCGAGGCGGCGCTCGCGGCCGGCGTCGACGTCATCCCCCTCGACAGCCTCGCGCGGCTGCCGGCGCTGGTGGCGGGAGAGTGGGAGCCGCCGCGCCCGCGCGGCCTCTCCCTGCAGGCCGTCGCCGGGCCCGGCGGGCCCGATCTCGCCGACCTGCGCGGCCAGCCGCATCTGCGCCACGCGCTCGAGGTCGCCGCCGCGGGCGGCCACAGCCTGCTGATGATCGGCCCGCCGGGGGCCGGCAAGTCGCTCGCCGCCAGCCGCCTGCCCTCGATCCTGCCGCCGCTGGCCACGGTCGAGGCGCTGGAGGTCGCTCGCATCGCCAGCGCCTGCGGGCGGCTGGGCGGATCGCTGGCGAGCGGGCGCCCCTTCCGCTCGCCCCATCACACGATCAGCCCCGCGGGGCTGATCGGTGGCGGCACCCCGCCGCGCCCGGGCGAGGCGACGCTCGCCCATCGCGGCGTCCTTTTTTTGGACGAGCTCTGCGAGTTTCGCCGCGACGCCCTGGAGGCTCTGCGGGCGCCGCTGGAGGCCGGCGAGGTCTCGATCGCCCGCGCCGGTGGCCGTCGCAACCTGCCCTGCCGGTTCATGTTGATCGCCGCCGCCAATCCCTGCCCCTGCGGGCGCGGCGAAGCCGACCCGGACTGCAGCTGCGCGCCGATCGCGGTGCAGCGCTACCAGGGTCGGCTCAGCGGCGCCCTCGCCGACCGCATCGACATCCTCGCCGCGGTGCGCCAGCCCAGCGCCGCCGAGATCGGTGGCGGCCCGGGCGAGCCTTCCGCTGACGTCAGGGAGCGGGTGACGGCCGCCCGCGAGCGCCAGGAGCGCCGCTTGGGACCAGGGCGATCCAACGCGGAGATGACTCCCGGCGAGGCGCGCGAATGTGCGCTGAGCGCCGCCGCCGGTGCCCTGCTGGCGGAGCTCTACTCGCGACAGCGGCTCAGCGGCCGTGCCCACGACCGGGCGCTGCGCCTGGCCCAGACGATCGCCGACCTGGTCGGCGCCGAGACGATCGGCGAGGAGCAGATGGCGCAGGCGCTGCAGCTGCGGAGGCGCGACCGTGGTTGAGCCGCGCGCCTGCCCGGACTGCCTGCGACGCTCCTGGCTGCTGGCGCAGCTCGGTCCCTACATCGAGCGGACCGCCACCGGCGCGGTGGGGTCGCGCTCGCCGGAACTGCTGCGGCTCAGCAACGAGGACCTGGTCGCGGTGGCGGCGCCGAAGCTCGCCGCCCAGCTGCTGGGCCGGACCGCGGCGCTCTCCGAGCAGCACCTCGCCACCGAGCTGCTGGCGGCGCAGTGCTGGGCCTGCTGTCGCCACGGCGACCTCTACCCGGCGGGGTTGCGCGATGCGCCCGATGCGCCCTGGGCGTTGATCGGGCGTGGCGACCCGGGCCTGCTCGACGGTCTCGAGCCGTTCGGGGCGGTGACGATCGTCGGCGCCCGCCGCGCCACCTCCTACGGCCGCGAGATCGCCCGCGAGCTGGGCCGCGAGCTGGCGGCGGCGGGGATGGTCGTCGTCAGCGGCCTCGCCTTCGGGGTCGACGCCTGCGCCCACCGCGGCGCCGTCGACGCCGGTCGCACCATCGCCGTGCTCGGCTGCGGCCCCGACACCGCCTACCCTGCCGCGCACCGCTCGCTCTGGCGACGGATCTGCGAAAAGGATCTGGTCCTCTCCGAGTTCCCTCCCGGAGCCGCGCCCTGGCGCTGGACCTTCCCGGCCCGCAACCGGATCATGGCGGCCCTGGCGGGGATGACCGTGGTGGTCGAGGCGGCCGCCCGTTCCGGCTCGCTGATCACCGCCGACCTGGCCGCGGACCTCGGCCGCGACCTCGGCGCCGTCCCCGGCCCGGTCACTTCGCGCGCCTCCGCTGGCCCCAACAACCTGCTGGCGGGTGGCGCCTGCGTGGTCCGCGACGCCCAGGACGTGCTCGACGCGATGCTCGGTGCTGGGGTCAAGCGCATCGACCGTGTGGCGCCGGCTTTGGACCAGTCCCTCGCCGAGGTCCTGGCCGCGGTCGAGATGGGCGAGAACAGCTGCGACGGAGTCGCCGCCGCCCTCGGCCTCTCCGGCCCCGACGCCGCCACGGCCCTCTCCCGCCTGGAGCTGCTCGGTTACGTCACCTGCTCGACGATGGGCCTCTACTCGCGGACGCTGATGCCATCGCCCGCGAGTGCTGGCATCTAGGCTCCCGGCGTGACCATGCGACGCGTTCCAGCAGTACTTTCGATCGCCGGCTCCGACTCCGGCGGCGGCGCCGGTATTCAGGCCGACCTCAAGGCGTTCGCCCGCTGCGGGGTGCACGGGATGACCGCGATCACCGCGATCACGGCCCAGAACACCGTTGGGGTCGAAGCGGTCGAAGCGGTGGCGCCGGAGATGATCGTCGCTCAGGTGCGAGCGGTTGCGCAGGACATCGGGGTCGACGCGGTCAAGATCGGAATGCTGGGGACGGTTGCGACGGTTGAGGCCGTGGTCGCGGGGCTCGGCTACGTCGGCGAGGCGCCGGTCGTGATCGACCCGGTGATGGTCGCCGAGAGCGGCGCCGTGCTGCTCGACGAGGAGGCGCGGCGGGCGTTGATCGAGCGGCTGCTGCCGCTGACCGCGGTGGCGACGCCGAACATCCCCGAGGCTCGCGAGCTGGCCGGGCTGGGGGAGGGGGCGAGCCAGGAGGAGCTGGCGCGCGGCGTGCTCGAGCTGGGGCCTAAGGCGGTCGTGGTCACCGGCGGCCACAGCGAGGGCCTCGTCGACCTCTTCTTCGACGGTGAGCGGCTGGTCGAGATCCCCGGCGAGCGCCATCCGGATGGCGCCGCCCACGGCTCCGGTTGCACCCACTCCTCGGCGCTGGCGGCGTATCTGGCCAGGGGAGAGGAGCCATTGGAGGCGGCGCGCAAGGCGCGGGTGATCGCCTCGGAGGCGGTCGGCGCCGGACTTCGCGAAATCGGCGCCGGGCCAGGTCCCGTCAACGCTCTCGGGCTTCGCTGAAGCATTGTTGGGCCCAGAGGCACACAAATCCTTCAGGCTCGCGGCTTGGCGCCCCCGATAGATTTCCCCGATGAGCTCGAACGGCGCTAAGACCGCCCTCCCGCGTCCTCGCTCCGCCACCGTCTTCGACGGCCCCGACCGCGCTCACGCGCGCGCCTACATGAAGGGCGTCGGCTTCGACGACGACGCGCTCAGCCGGCCGACGATCGGGATCGCCAACACCTGGACCGAGGCGATGCCCTGCAACTTCCACCTGCGGGCGCTCGCCGAGCACGTCAAAGAGGGGGTGCGGGCCGCCGGCGGCACGCCGATGGAGTTCAACACCGTCGCCGTCTCCGACGGGGTGACGATGGGCACGCAGGGGATGAAGGCCTCGCTGGTCAGCCGCGAGGTGATCGCCGACTCGATCGAGCTGATGGCCCGCGGCTACCAGTTCGACGCGATCGTCGCCCTCTGCGCCTGCGACAAGACGATCCCCGGCTGCGCGATGGCGCTGGCCCGGCTCGACGTGCCTTCGGTGCTGCTCTACGGTGGCTCGATCGCCCCCGGCCACTGGCACGGCCGCGACGTCACCATCCTCGACATCTTCGAGGCGATCGGCGCCCACAACGCCGGTGACATGAGCGACGAGGAACTGCACGAGCTGGAGGGCGTCGCCAGCCCCGGCGCCGGCGCCTGCGGCGGCCAGTTCACCGCCAACACGATGGCTTGCGCCTTCGAGGCGCTGGGAATCAGCGCCGGCGGCTCGGCGATGGTGCCGGCCGAAGACGACGACAAGAGCAGCGTCGCCGAGAAGGTCGGCGAGCTGGTCATCAAGGTCCTCAGCGAGGACATCACGCCGAGCAAGGTGATCACCCGCGACTCGCTGGAAAACGCGATCGCCTGCGTCTGCGCCTCCGGCGGCTCGACCAACGGCGTCCTGCACCTGATCGCGCTGGCCCACGAGGTCGGCATCGAGCTGACCATGGACGACTTCGAGCGGATCTCGCGGGCGACGCCGCTCTTCGCCGACCTCAAGCCCGGCGGCCGCTTCGTCGCCACCGATCTCTACGCGGCCGGTGGGGTGCCGGTGATCCTCAAGCGCCTCGCCGACGCGGGCGTCCTCCACGGCGACGCCCTCACGGTCACCGGCCAGACCATCGCCGAGGTCGCCGAGACGGCGACCGAGGCTCCCGGCCAGGAGGTCGTTCGCCAGCTCGACGACCCGCTCAAGGCGGAAGGCGGGCTGGCGATCATGCGCGGCAACCTCGCTCCCGAAGGCGCCGTGGTCAAGGTCGCCGGCACCGAGCGGCGCCGGCAGACCGGCCCGGCGCGGGTCTTCGAGTGCGAAGAGGACTGCTTCCGTGCCGTCAAGGACCAGCAGATCAACCCCGGCGACATCGTCATCATCCGCAACGAGGGCCCGATCGGCGGCCCGGGGATGCGGGAGATGCTCCAGGTCACCGCCGCGATCGTCGGCGAGGGTCTGGGGGAGAGCGTCGCGATGGTCACCGACGGCCGCTTCTCCGGTGCCACCCGCGGCCTGATGATCGGCCACGTCGCCCCCGAGGCGGCCAAGGGCGGCCCGATCGCGGCGATCCACGAGGGCGACGAGGTCAGCGTCGACATCGACGCCCGCCGCATCGACGTCGCGCTCAGCGATGAGGAGATCGCTGCACGAGTCGCCGCCTACGAGTCGCCGCCTTCGCCCTTCGGGCCGGGCGTCATGGCCAAGTACGCGGCAACGGTCAGCTCCGCCGCCCGCGGCGCGATCACTAGTTAGCTCGCGGCGAGGAATTCGTCCAATAAGCCGTTGAAACGCGCTGGCCGCTCCAGCTGCGGCACGTGGCCGGTGCGCTCGAAGATCTCCAGGCGCGAGTGGGGGATGCGACGGTGGTAGCTGAGCGCCGCCGCCATCGGGATCACCCGGTCCGACTGGCCCCAGACGATCATCGTCGGCATCTCGATCTCCCCCAACCGCTCGCGGATGTCGTGGCGGATCAGTGAACGCAGGGCGTCGCCGAAACCGTCGGCGCGCCGCAGGCCATTCTCGATCTGCTCCAGCAGCAGGTCTTCGCGCAGCCGCCCCGGATAGCGGACGAAGGGCCTGAAGACGATCTCCCGAGCGCGCGGGCGCGAGACGATCAGCCGTCCCTGCGCGGCGAAGTGCCGACCGAACGTCTTCCAAGCCCAGGCGGTCGCCGTCGCCCGCTCCTCCGGGTTCCAGGTGTTGAGGATCCCGGCGGCGGAGACGAGCACGAGGTGGTCGAAGCGCGCCGGCCCCGCCGTCGCCGCCTCGACCGCGATGAAGCCGCCCATCGAGTTGCCGACGATGGTCCCCCGCTCGATCTCCAGCTTCTCGCAGAAGTCGTGGATGAGGCGGCCGTAAGCGGGCATGGTCAACTCCCAGGAGGGCGTCGGACTGGCCCCGAAGCCCGGCAGGTCCAGCGCGATCGCACGATGGCCGCGCCCGAAGTGGGGCAGGTTCTCCAGCCAGTTCTGCCAGCAGCCGGAGATGCCGTGGATGAAGAGGATCGGCTTGCCCTCGCCGACCTCCACGTAGTTGACACTGGCGCCGGGCAGCTCGACCCGGTGCAGATGGCGGCGCCACTCGACCGCCTGCCACTCCGGGTCCGGATTGCCGTAATCCGAGCCGGCGGCGATGCTGGGGTCGTGGGCCGTTGCCTCAGGCATACCCCATGCGTTCGAGCACCGGGATCTCGCGGATCTGGGGCGGCTGCAGGTGGTCCCAGAGGATGCCGCGCGGACGCTCGTACTGGCGCTCGACTTCGATCACCGCCCGGGGCGTCGCGATCATGTCGCAGGGCAGGTCGTGCGAGGTGACCATCAGGTGCTGGCGGAGGATCTGGATCGGGTGCACGGTGGTCGCCACCGTGGTGTGGCTGTCGATCTTGCCGGCGTCGACGAGGATCCCGTACTCGAGGTCGTGGTAGCCGCCGCCTTTGCCGACCCGCGCCCCGCTCAGGTTCACCGCCACCGAGCCGCAGAGCACGAAGTCGATCTCCGGCAGGTCGTCGAGGGCGACGACGCGACCGTGCTTGAGCGCCCCCTTGATCGTCGCCGCCTCCTTCACCGCCGCCTTGGAGAGCTGCTTCGGGTCGAGGACGCGGAAGGGGTGGGGGTCGCGCAGGCGCGGCACCGCCATGATCACCGTCTTGCCCTCTTCCAGGGCGATCCGCCGCGCGTGCGTCTGCGGCGAGTCGGGGTTGGCCTTGATCACCCGGGCCCGCTTCCAGAGCCGGTGGCCGGCGAGCTTCTCGGCTGCCAGCTTGGCGCCGGCGAAGTTGGGAATGCGCCCCTCGGCGCCGGGAAAGCGGGACACGCCCTCGCGTTCCATCGCCTTCCACACCTCCTTGCGAACCTCGTCCTTCGTGAGCACCGACGAAAGATATCCGCCCAGCTGCCGATAAGACCGATGTAAATGCGAATTGCAGGGAAGACGGCCGGTCGGGACGAATGATCCGAGTGCCTAGACTTTTCGCAACTGGCTGAGACCGTGTCGAGGATGACCCAAGGGGAGAGATGGGCCGCAAGACGCAGATAGCAGTGATCGTCGCCGTCCTGATCGTCGTCGTCGGCGCCATCGGCGCCTACGCCTACGACAGCTCCCAGAAGGACCAGATCGCCGAGGGCGTCCACATCGCCGGCGTCGATGTCGGCGGCCTCAGCGAAGACGAAGCCGCGACCCTCGTCCGCCGGCGGCTGCTGGCGCCGTTGCGCCACTCGCTCGAGGTCAGCTTCGCCGGCCAGAGCTGGAAGCTCCCCGGCGCCAAGCTGAAGGTCCGTGCCGAGGTCGACGATGCGGTCGCGGAAGCCGTCGCCGCCAGCCAGGATGGTGGCTTCCCCGGCCGCTTGGTCCGCTACGTGACCGGCGGGGACGTGACCGAGCGCATCACCCCGCGGGTGACCTACTCGGAGCGATCCGTGAACAGGTTCGTCCGCCACGTCGCCGCGGAAATCAACCGCGAACCGCGCAACGCCGACGTCGAGGCGAGTGGGGATTCGCTCGAAGTCGTCGCCGGTGAGGACGGGCGCAAGCTGCGCGACAACAAGCTGACCAGGGATCTCGAGGCGGCGGTCCTCAACGGCGCCGCGCCGCACACGATCGTCGCCGCGGTCCACGCGATCAAGCCGGAGGTGACCAAGCAGGAAGTTGCCGCCGAGTACCCCTCTTTCCTGACCCTCGATCGCAGCAGCTTCACCCTGCGGCTCTGGGAACACCTGAAGCTGGCCAGGACCTACACGGTCGCGGTCGGGATGGAAGGGCTGGAAACGCCGGAAGGGCTCTACGCGATCCAGGAAAAGGAAGAAAACCCGACCTGGCACGTGCCGGACTCCGATTGGGCGGGCTCGCTGGCGGGCACCACGGTGCCGCCGGGACCGGCGAACCCGATCAAGGCGCGCTGGATGGCGATCTTCGAAGGGGCCGGCATTCACGGCACCGAAGAGACCGAATCGCTCGGCAGCGCCGCTTCCCACGGCTGCGTCCGCATGGCGATCCCCGATGTGGAAGAGCTCTACGACCGCGTCGAAGTCGGGACGCCCATTTTCATCGGCTAGCCGCCCTCGGCGCAGGACGAATTGAGGTGAGGGCGAATTCAGGTTTGTGAATTGGAAAGAGGCGATTGCTGAGTACGACCGGGACCTGCGCGCGCGCAGTGCGGCGGAGCGGACGCGGCGGGCTTATGCGGTCGATCTGGCTGGGTTCGTCGAGTGGGTGGGGCCGCAGGGGCTGGAACCGGGGGACGTTCGGCACCGTGACGTGCGGCGCTATGCGGCCGGGCTCTCCTCGGCTGGGGCGGCGCCGGCGACGGTGGCCCGCAAGCTGGCGGCGATCCGCGGTCTCTACGGCTTCCTCGTCCGCACCGAGCGGGCCGGGCACAACCCGGCCGAGCTGGTCTCCAGCCCGAAGCGCGCCGAGAAGCTGCCGAAGGTGCTGACGACTGAGCAGATGCGCTCGCTGCTGGAGCGGATCCCGGCCCACACGCCGCTGGAGCTGCGCGACCGGGCGATGCTGGAGCTGGCCTACTCCTGCGGGCTGCGCTGTGAGGAGATCGTCAATCTCGACGAGGGCTCGATGGGCTTCGAGACCGAGCAGCTGCGGGTGATCGGCAAGGGCTCCAAAGAGCGCATCCTGCCGGTCGGCGAGCCGGCCCAGCGGGCGCTGGAGCGCTACCTGGAACGCGGCAGGCGGGCGCTGGCCACCGATCCACGCGAGCGGGCGCTGTTCCTCTCCAAGAGCGGCAAGCGTCTCTCCAACTCCGACGTGACCCGCCGCCTCGGCCTCTGGACGCAGCAGGTTGCGAATCTCTCGGGCGTCTCGCCGCACTCGCTGCGCCATTCATTCGCCACTCATCTGCTCGAAGGCGGTGCCGATCTGCGTACCATTCAAGAGCTGCTGGGCCACGCGTCGATCTCGACCACCCAGGTTTACACCCGAGTAGATGCCGCCCGCCTGCGTGACACCTATGCCGCCAGCCACCCTCGTGCGTGACCCAATGACCCCTGCTCAACGTAGAATCGTCTGACGGGCATGGAGACGGGCGTAAAAGAGGTAGAGCTTCGCGACCTTTGGCGTCGCTATAAGGACGATGGCGACGGGACCGCCCGGGAGCGCCTCGTCGTCGCCTACTCGCCGATGGTCAAGTTCGTCGCCGGCCGGCTCGGCGCCGGGCTGCCCTCGCACGTCGAAGACGCCGACCTGATCTCCTACGGCCTGGTCGGTCTGATCGGCGCGATCGAGCGCTTCGAGCCCGAGCGTGGGATCAAATTCGAGACCTTCGCGATGACCCGCATCCGCGGCGCGATCATCGACGAACTGCGCTCGCTCGACTGGGTGCCGAGGTCGGTGCGCTCGCGGGCGCGGGAGATCGAGGCCTGCCAGGCCAAGCTCGAGCACGAACTGCAGCGGGCGCCGACCGAGGCCGAGCTGGCGGCGAAGCTGAACATGTCCGAGGAGGAACTGCAGAGCTCGCTGCTGGAGATCGCCAACTCCTCGGTCTATGCGCTCGACGAGCTCTGGACCGTCTCGGACTCCTCCGGCGACCAGGTCTCGCTGCTGGACACGATCGCCGACGACGGCGCCGCCGACCCGCAGGAGGCGCTGGACAGCAGCGAGGTCAAAGACCGCCTCACCGAGGCGATCGGATCGCTGCCCGAGCGCGAGCAGCTGGTCGTCGCCCTCTACTACTACGAGAACCTGACCCTGCGGGAGATCGGCGAGGTTCTCGGCGTCACCGAGTCGCGGGTCTCCCAGCTGCACACCAAGGCCGTGATGCGGCTGAAGTCCCACCTCCAGCAGGCGTGATCGCCCCCACCGCGGGCAGATTCGAACTGGCGGTGAACCGTTTCAACGCCAGCGAGGCGGCGCGGACCGTCGCCGGCCTGACCCGCACCCTGGGCGAGCCGCAGGTCTCGATCGGCGCCGCCGCGGGGAGCGCGGACGCGGCGCGAATAACGGTCGCCTGGGATCTCACCTGGTACCAGTGGGTGGTGGCCGGTGGCGAGCGCGAGCAGCCGGTCGCCGAGCTCGCCAGGGGAACCGAGATCGACCAGATCGATGCGCCGGCCCGGCAGTGGAATGCGAAATGGCAAAGCTGACCGTCAACGTCGACGGCGGCGCCCGCGGCAATCCCGGCCCGGCGGCGATCGGCGCCGTCCTTCGCGACGCCGGCGGCGTGATCCTCGAGGAGCGCGGCGAGCGGATCGGCCGCGCCACCAACAACGTCGCCGAGTACAGGGCGCTGCTGCTGGGGATCGAACTGGCCGCGGCCCACGGCGCCGCTGAGCTGGAGCTGGTCGGCGACTCGGAGCTGATCGTCCGTCAGGTCGAAGGCAGGTACAAGGTCAAGGACCCGACGATGAAAGAACTGCACGGCGAGGTGAAGGCGGCGCTGCGGCCCTTCGAGAGCTGGTCGATCCGCCACGTGCGCCGCGAGCACAACGCCGACGCCGACCGTCTCGTCAACGCGACGCTCGACGGGGACTAGGCTTCTGCGGGTGCCAGAGCCCGCCAGCGAACCGATCGATCCCGGCGTCGACATCGGCCACGTCCACCTCAAGGTGGCCGACGTCGACCGCTCGCTCGACTTCTACCGCGGCGTGCTCGGCTTCGAGCTGATGCAGCGCTACGGCGCCGACGCCGCCTTCGTCTCCGCCGGCGGCTACCACCACCACATCGGCCTCAACTCCTGGGAGTCGAAAGGCGGCTCGCCACCGCCGCCGGGCACGACCGGGCTCTACCACACGGCAGTCCGCTACCCGACGCGCCGCTCGCTGGCCGACGCCCTGCGGCGGCTGAGCGAGGCGGGCGTGCAGCTGAGCGGTGCCTCCGACCATGGCGTCAGCGAGGCGCTCTACCTGAGCGATCCCGACGGCAACGGCGTCGAGCTCT
>Ga0193706_1000105_pt1 | contig 61536 bp, 47 predicted proteins | sample U3c1metaG_FD_160130 | JGI IMG/M metagenome (GOLD analysis project Ga0193706, IMG submission 160130) | Soil microbial communities from a riparian zone of the East river system, Colorado, United States - U3c1 | ecosystem: Environmental > Terrestrial > Soil > Riparian zone | place: USA: East River...
CAGGCACCACGGCTAGCATCTCGCTTCCCACGCTGCTGTCCATCCCATACCTCGCTCTCACGGTTGGGAGGAGGGGGGGATTTTTAGGTGATCCACGGGGGGGAATTTAGGACGATCGGTGACAAGGCAACCACAGTCGAGACGTTAAGGCCGAGCTGCTCGGCCAGGGCCGTCTGCGAGAGGCCCTGCCGCTCCCGCTGCATCCGAATCCGGTCCCCGAGCTGCCCGCTCTCCTGCCTCGGATCGTATCCGAGGAAGGCCACCACCTGGGGAAGGAAGCGGGTCGCGACACTCGTGTGGTTGCCCTCCCAGTTGCAGATCGTCGAGACCGAAACGCCAAGCTCCGCCGCCACGTGCTCCTGCCACAGCCCCCGATCCATGCGTGCCTTCCGCAGGTGGTCGCCCACGGTTTCGGGGTGCTCCGGGTACCACCGGGGAGGAGGAATCCGGCCCCGGAGGACGAGACCGCAAAATGGCCATGCAGGGAGCCAACTTCATGCGCTACCTCAACTCCAACCTGGCGCGGGAGGTGGGCCGGCTCATAGGCTGGAGCGATGGGATCTGGTCGCGGCGTTACCAGGCGATCCTCGTCAGTGGGGAGGAAGGGGCGCAGATCTCGAGGCTGAAATACGTCCTCCCTCCCCTGCTGGAAGGATCTTTCCGCGGATACCCGGAGAACACGGGCACTCAGTTTGATCAGCCAGATCGAAACCGAAGCCGCCGCCCGGAGAGCCAGGACCGGCGGCGAGCCTCTAGGGGTGGCGGCGATCCTGGGCCAACATCCGCACCATCGTCCCCGGCATTTGAAAAATCCCCCGCACCCTTGTTCCATACGGTCAGCCAAGCCGTGCGCCGGGAGCTCTACGAAGGCTACGCCTGGTTTGTCGCCGCCTTCCGGCAAGCCGCGGAGAAGTTGAAAGCAGGTGATCGCAACGCGGCTTTCCCGACCGGAAGCTTCCCGCCAGCCCTCCCCTTCGTTGGGGGATAATCTCCGCCAGGGCTGTCTGCCCACAGACGCACGAGTTACGCAGCGCCCTAAGAGCTCTTGCTCGGAGGCCGTGCATCCAGGCGTCGGGTTTTCCGAAGCTTCGGGCTCGCAACAGGCAAACTTTGTCCGATTCTTGCCCTTTCGTCGCTGGAGACAGTGCCCGAATCCACGAAAAAAGCGGCTCCAGCAGCTTAATCTGCCCCGTTCTGCCCAGCAGATGAGGACCCTCTATGGAATCACCTGTCACCTTCTTGGTCACCTTCTTGGCACTGCTGGGAATCACCTGACACCTTCTTGGGTTCGACGTTTTCGTCTTCATTTCTCCTCAAGTGAACTTTCGAGATCCTCGAGACCTTGTTTCATTTGCCTAAGATGGCTCGGGCTGATTAACGATCCAAACTGCGACGCGATGACATCGAGCTCAACTTTTCGCGAGCGGGCCAGAAGCCTAATCAACTGCTGAATCTGATCACCAGCCTGCTGGACCTCATGCGTGGCTTGTGCTAAGTGCCTAACCCTGGCTGACTCTCGGAAGCCAAGCTTCTTGATTCTCTCCAGGATGTCCGTGGTTGGAGCACCCAAAGCAGCACGTATGTTACCGTCCGAGTGAGGTGCATAGGTCGCAGCTGTCACCCCGGCCAAGTCGGATGGTAGCTGCATCTTCGCTGTTCGGTCATAGCGATGAAGGTTCTTGGCCTGCCCAATCCTCCCATGAATAGACCCAGCTCAAAGAGCACGTTGTCTCGTGCACTCGGATGCTCTTGGCCTCGACTGAGGATCATGTCATCGGGGGTCAGCACGAGTATGGCGAAGTCGAACTCATCAAGTGCCAGGACCAACGATTCCAACGTGCCAGTGCTAAGACCGAAGACACCTTGATCCCAGAGCTTGACCTCGCATTCTCTATCGAGCAAGGCCTGAATGTTTCGGGCAACGTTCAACCCTTCCGAAGAGGAGCCGACGAAAACAGAAGGTCTAGGCGGTGTCATCTCTATGTCGTTTCACGTCGTCGAACGTCGGAGCGTTGAGCGGCGGGGCCGCACGATAGTGCGGTATCCGTCCGCTCGAACGCTTGTGTTATGCGTTCTCAGGTCTACTCCTTTGGTAAAGCCTGGTCAACCTCAGCGATACCGATAATTGCTTCTGTACGCCAAGACTCAAGCCAGTCCTTCCAGGGACGATTTTTGGTGCTAGCACCGAGAGCCTCGCTTAGTTGTTGAGTTGCCAAGAAGCTCTGGGTTTCTTCACCCAACACCTTCGCCATCTGCAGCGTAACCCTGTCACGAAGATCTTCGCTGGCAGCCCGGTCGACTTTATAGATGAGTTCACAGGCACGAACCTTTTTTAACCAACGCGGATAGTATTCCAATAATTCAGAAGGCCCAGAAGCTTTCCCAGCCCGCGCTCTCATCATGGAGATTGTATAGCGTAGGCATGAATCAAATTTGAAGGAATCCGACGAACTCTCCCAAATACTCTGGGAGAGAGTACCTCGAGCGGCCTCATCGAGACCCTCGGTCGGGTCTGGTGCTGGAGACACGCACGACAGCCCCGTCAACAGAGCAAAAAGAAGAAATAGAGAATAAAAAGTCCCTTTCATGCAATCACGTCCCAAGCTCCTGAAGTAATCATTACCAGTCGCGGCGCGGCTTCCTTATCGACGCCTAACGTGACTGGGCTTCAGCGGTGCCGTCAGGCATCCGCTGCAAGCCCCTGGTTCGGCGAACGAAGCCCGATTCAACGCGCTCATGATGGCCCATCACGAACTCTCTAGGAATGTGTAGACCTCTGGCTCCCCCACCTTCAGCCCCAGCGGGAAGCTACCTCAAGAAACCAGTATAGCAGTTTACTGAGCAAGCCCTCCTTTGGAACCCAAGCCTCGGGCGGCAAATAGCCCGCCCGCTCGTAAATGACCTGCATGTGGCCGGTGGACGGATTGGGAAGTGTATTCATCGCAGGGCCAACAAGGAGGGCATCATAATTAAGCCCCCACGAGCACTGATCAAGCCCGTTGTTATTATAAAGATCATAGCACTGCCGAACCTTGTACGATGATCCATCTACATCTTCGAACTCTAAGCTGAATTCCAGAAACGTGAACAAGCGTGCCAAGGGAAGGTCGAAGATTGGAAATAATCCCTCGACTTCGCACGATGCACTAGCTCCGGGAGGCAATACGCTGGGGAGTTCGGAAATCCTGCCGCCATGTCCATCATCAACCCATTCGCACTCGTCGAGCTTCTTGGATAGTGCTCTGCCTGGGATGGAAACAACATCGGATCTGAAGCGAATCGCAGGTGTGGAACCGTGGTTGGCGAGGGTCAGCTTACATTTGATCTTTCGGAACTCCTCCAGACCCTGGAAGACTGGCGGATCCAAAGTAAGGACAATATTCGGCCGTCGCGAAAGCGTGCGCGAACGCACAAGTTCGCTCACCGTAGCTCGCGTGATCCTGACGTACGCTAGGGTTGCTACGACGAGGAGGGCCGTAAGCACACTGTTGAGGATCGAGATTGTCAGCTGGATATCAAGTGGGGCGTAGGAGGTTGAGCGATGTGGATATAACAGAACGATACTGATAATGCTAGCCAAAATAGTGAGCGCAGCGAGTCGTCGCGTCGCGATGGTTGCAAGCCTGAAGAGTACAAGCCTGCGTTGACGCAGCATGTAGCGTTTCAAATAGGACATCGAGGGAGTCCTAGAGTTGCTTTGCCAAGGCCTGAAGCCAGTTTATTGGTAACATGCTCATCCTGGAATTTCCGACGCTTAATAGGTTTAGCGACAAACTTCATGGCATATTGGACCAAGCCGCCGAACGTAATGTGCCTCAGCGTGCGGCGTCAGCCGTCCGCTGCAGGCGCGGTGTTCGGCCCTCCTGGCAAACTGCATTGCTCGGTGGCTCCGAACAGCAGCGCTGCTACGCACTAGACACCTGCCGGAACGCGCTGGAGTAGCGATGACTATCGCCTCGCGCCTTTTCCACGAATGCAGAGCCCAGCTTGGTGATCGCGAACTCCGCACCACCACCTACGGGCTGAACGAGTCCCAACTGGCAAAGAAACCTGAGACGATACGTTAGCTCGTCCTCGAATCGAATCCCGTCGGGTTCCTGACGAGAGGCGAGCGCCTGAGCCTTCTGGCGCACCTTTTTCGGCAATAAGCTGGAGCCCTGTTCTAGAAGAACGATCAACACCCTCAGAGAGTTTGTACTAGTAGCGGTGGCGAGCGTGTCGTAGGTCTTAGCCACAACCTTCTTCGCGGCTTCACCTGGGTCGTGTCGGCCCGCGAGTTCTAGGACCTTTTGAAAGACGCCTGCAGAAGCGTTTACAATCGCCGCAACTATCAATGGTTCCATCGCTTATCCCCTCTCATCCGGCGCCGAACGCCTTGGAAGCTCACCGCGCGGCAAGCGCGCGGAGCGCGGTTGCCGTCCGGTGAAGCGCTGGGTTAGCTGCGTTTTGCGTCAACACAGTTTCCTCGACTCTCCAAAGTATTAACTATCCTTTCTCACGAGCACGAATGGCAGTTGGGCATACGAAGTGAAGACTTGCCCAAGAGCGCGTATTCATATGGCGCAGCACCTCGCGCTCAAAGCTGTAGATCCGACTCTCAAGATGGTCAAGGTCCTGCGCTATAGCACCAAGTTCCTTCTTCCTCGCACCCGATCTCTCGACACTCCCACCGATGAGCCGAAAATCATGGTGGATGGACTGAAAGCAAGATCTCGCTGCGGCCCCAAAGTACATTTCCAGTAAAACGGAGTTGCGATTACGGTCAAAGTTCCAGGAGTCCAGAGAGGCCCTGTATTCTTTCCACAGCGAAGATGTATCGGCATAGTTCACATCACCTTGAAGCCCCCACATCAATTGCCTAGTGCGATACATGCGAGCGTCCACCTGTCTTGCCACTTCACTGAAAACCTGCTCCTGCTGTGCCTTGAACTTACTCCTGTCCTGGAGATAATTTCCCAGCAAGGCACCCCCGACCGTCGTAAGGATAAAGCCCAGCAATAGGAGTGCCAGCTTTTCGAAGCGGCCGAAGAGAGTTGGTTGGACATGACTTTCGGTTACTCACCGGCTAACGATGCTGGGCCTAAGCGTGCGGCGTTAGCCGTCCGCTTGAGGCCCCGGGTTCTGCTCCTTCGACGACCTCTTGCCCAACTTGAACCCTCCCGCCTTGATTTCTTCGATAACATCGGAATAGATTCTACTTTCTTCGTAATCGAATAAACCAACGCGAAGATCTCCTCCAGAACGGAGAAGAAACAATTCACGCGAGTCGTCGAATGGACGCCTGTCCACTTTAATCATTGCTACATAAGAACCCAAGCTAAAGCGATAGCAGTTTACCCCTTCAGAGCGGATCGGTCTTGGGTGGTAAAATGTTCCAGCCGCGAGTGGATGTTCATAGCGAACAAGTAATACTCCGAACTTGTTAGGTTCGCCAGGGTCAGTTCTTAGGAGCATGGTGCGGGCCTTTTCGCGCCAAGGACCAAGATCCACTAAATCGAAGAATTCGTGCGTTGACTGATCCGCTCTCCAAAGAAGAGCTATGAAAAACAACTTAAGTCGAGCATAGTCCGGTGCGGGTATCGAGAAGGACTCTTGCTTCTTGAGAATAGCAGGGTTCCCATAATCTTCAAGAGGGGTCAGGAGAACGCTTTGGGCATAGTTATCCCAGTCGCCTATGCGGTTGTCACAGCTTGCACACAAGATTCCAGGATCATAGATTCCAATTGGTGCGCGCTTGGGGAATGCTCCATCTTCCGTAGAGTATACCCGTGGGACCTTCGAATCCTTCCGCATGGGCTCATACAGAGACTTTGGGATGATGTGTGCGTTGATCAGCTTCTTTTCCTCAAGACAGAGCTTACAGGTACTCATACTATCTCTCGCAGAACGCTCTGAAGGTGAGCGAGCGGGAACCGCGCTTTTTGCGGTTTCCGTCCGCTCGACCGACCGTGTTAGGCTCCGGGGCGTATCTCGCCCTTTCGCACGATCATTATTAGACTTCCCGCGACAGCTTGGTCGAAAAGGTCTGGCCTCTCAACCAATGTCTGTATTGCGTACTCGTTTTGCGCTGACTCTGCCATATGGAATAGCATGGAGCCCCACAGCGCACAGAAGAAGAAGAAGGTGACATATTGGTGAATGCTAAAGCCATCCTTAATCCACACGCCGATGCAGAGACAAAGAAACAAAAAAATAATCTTTGACCTTCGTGTCGCTAAATAGGTCCCAGCGTAAGAAAAAGGAATCCCAAGCAGGAGCCACCAGTTGTGCTCGTATAGAGCCCATGCAGAGACCAAATACAGGCGGAGCAACCATGTAGAGCAGCACCAAGACATTGAAGATGACTTTGCGGCCACCCGTGACCAGACGATGTGGCTCTCCGAACATGCATCTGAAGCCCAACGTGCCACTCTGAACGCCAGCCACGAAATCGGCGTGAGTGACACCTGCATTTGCCTGGGCAATACTATCCTCGAGCATCTTCGCGAACGAGTCCCCAGAAGGTGGATCGTATTTGTCTTGCATACAGTGCTCAGTGCCTAACGTTTTGGAAGCTCACCGAGCGGCAAGCGTGCAGAGCACGTTTGCCGTCCGGTGCAGCGCAGTGTTATGCGCGTCTTTGGTACCACATCTAGAACTGCTAAGCCCGCTACATACTCAGGAGACTCTCCCACGCATTACTTCGCTCGGAAAAGCTCTCCATCGATCCCACTGAGTATTCTGTCGACTGCCGGCCGTTCAGTGATCGCAAACCCGCCCAGCTCTCCCTTTTCCTTCGACACAAAGAACGCCACTGGCGTATCGCCCTTCTTGACCACACCTTCGATGACTACAAACCCGTAATTGTTCTTAAAGTTACCTGATTTTCCTGGATCCGCATCTGTAAGAGTAAGGTCTAGCGTATACGGCGCTCCACTCGTTCCCATGCTCTGGGTCTGTTCTTTCAAGTAAGTTAGAATGTCACCGATTCGCTCGGCGGCCTTATAGTCGACTCGACCAATAGAGTACCCTTTGCTCGGATCGAACTCGGGCGACTTGTAGAGCAGGCTGAGCCGTTCGCCGGGGGCAAGCTTCGAATAGACATCTCCCGGCAGGCTCTTCACCTTAAGCTCCGTGACCTCTACCTTCTCACCCGCATAGCCACTCGACACCTGGACCAGGACAGCAACGCTTGTAAGCAACGCAAAAGCCCTAGACTTCATGTTGAGATCTCCTTTGTTAGAACGCATAACCTCGTATTCGACCCGCCACTCCAGGCTTCCATATGACCTCCCTCTCCTGGCCCAGTCGAAAAATGGAAGCATGGCTATTGAGTAATGGCCTCTCAACTTCTTAGCTTTCCTTAAGAGTAGGGGAGGTCAGCACTGACGTCAAGGGAAGACTCCTGTCGTGTAAGCGCCTGCGTTTCCGAAGAGACGGCTGGTTGCTTACACGACAGTCGAAGTCCAAGAATGAGCTCTTGGGCGGCATTCAAGGCTGTCGGTAAGCAAGTATTCTCCGGGGGCGGCGGAGAGTTATACGTAGGGTCCGATGTCGGTAAGTACCAGGAGAATTTGAAGGAAGAGGCCATAAATATCCAGCTACGAACAGTTTACAGAATTCCTCTGGTAGGGGTGGGCTGCTTACACGACTAGGGCCTGTCGTGTAAGCAGCCACGGGGTCAGAGGGTGTCCACGGGGCTCTGCACTCCCTGGCCGCCGCGGTTGAGGACGTGGGTGTAAATCATCGTGGTCTTCACGCTCTGGTGGCCGAGAAGCTCCTGCACCGTCCGGATGTCGTAGCCTCCCACCAGCAGGTGGGTGGCGAAGGAGTGCCGGAGTGTGTGGCAGGTCGCCGGTTTGACGATCCCTGCCTTCCGCACCGCTTCCCGGAACGCCCTCTGGACGCTCCTCTCGTGAAGATGATGCCGGCGGCGCGCTCCCGAGCGCGGGTCGGTCGAAAGCTCCGGCGCGGGGAACACGTACTGCCAGCCCCATTCCACCGCGGCGCGGGGATACTTCCTGGCCAGGGCGTAAGGGAGGTGGACCGATCCGTGCCTATCCCGCAGATCCTGCTCGTGGAGCTTCTTGACGGTCTTCAGGTGATCCGCCAGGGCCTGCTTGAGGCTCCCCGGCAACATGGTCACCCGGTCCTTGGCCCCCTTGCCGTCCCGAATCAGGATCTGGTTGGTAGAAAAGTCGATGTCCTTGACCCGCAGGCGGAGCCCTTCCATCAGCCGCATCCCCGTGCCGTAGAGGAGCGCCAGGAACAGGTGATCGGGACCGCGCAGGTGGACCAGGGCGCTCTTGACCTCCTCGCGGGTGAGCACGACCGGCAGTTTGCGCCGCCTGCGGGCGCGGACCAGGCCATCGAGCTCGCCGATCTCCCGGTCCAGGAGGTTGCGGTAGAGGAACAGAATCGCGCAGAGCGCCTGGGTCTGCGTGGACGGGCTCACTCCCCGGCTGACGGCAAGGTGCGTCAGGAAGGCATTGATCTCCGCCTCTCCCATCTCCTGGGGGTGCCGCTTGCCGTGAAAGAGGATGTACTGCCGGATCCAGTAGAGATACGCCTTCTCGGTCCGCAGACTCAGGTGCCGCACTCTTATGGCGTCCCGCGCCCGCTCCAGGAGCTTCGGCTCGCGTGCCTTTTCCGATGAAGAGACGAGTGAGATCGCCGGCATGAATCTCTCCTTACGCCTTATTTGTCCCTATCCTGCCACAGGTCGTTGGATGCCGCAATCCAGGTATCCCCGAAGACGACATGCCAGGCGCTTCGCGACTGCCCGGGTTCGCCGGGTGACGTAGAATGGCGCCTCAATCGTGAAAGGAGCCTGCTTTGAAGAAGAGTCTGCGAAAGTTGAATCTGTCCCGAGAAACCCTGCGCGCTCTGGAGACCCCGATCCTCGACGCCGTCCGGGGGGCCGCCAAGACGACGACCACCGTCCAGACCGGCGGCACCAGTTGCGAGTGCACGTTCTCGTGCCCGAATCTCTGCCCCTCGCAGTACACAACCTGCTGAGGATGAGCCCGACGTCCCGGGGCGGCGATTGATGGAAGGTCATCGCCGCCGCGGAGACGTTCCGCGGTCCCCCGTGGCCTTCGCCGGTGGGTTGGACGCGGTTCGGGCCGATCAAAGGTAGGACCAGAGGGAACGGCCCCGCTTCCGTTCCCCCTGGCAGGTCCATCAATTGTCAAAGAGCTCGGGCCGTTCCTCGGGACGGCAACGGAGCGCGGCCTCGACGCCGCCAAGCGACGGCGGAGTCCTGCGATCCGCGGGGCCGCCCCAGGCCCTGCGCCGGGCTGCTGAGCGCCTCTTCCCGAAGCCTCTGGACAGACAAACGCGATGTGAATAGTATTCACTGTGTGGAGAATGTCGTCAAGACCCTGTGGCGGAGAGCCGGGAGCGTTCAGCGCCTCAGAGGCTCGCTTCGCGGTGGATTCCCTAGAGGGAAATTGATTTTCCCTCGGGGGAATGAATTGCGCGAAGGGGGAATGAGGCATTCCCCAGAGGGAATGAGACGTTCACTTCAATTTGCATGGTATGAATACTTTCCGGCGGCCATTCCCTGGGCCTCGGGCGGCTTTCCCCGCGGGGAATGCCTCATTCCCGAGGCTCCATGGAGCGTGAAGGGTGGGGAATGGGACGAAGCCTGGACTTCATCCCTGATTCCCTGGAGGGAACGGGTTGCGGCGGTGGGGAATGGGTCTCGCGATGGAGCGGAGGAGCCTCGAGAGGCGGGGAATGCCTCTCGGAGAGCAGGGAATGAGGCTCGAGGCGCGGGGAATGAGGCGTGCGGAGCGCTTTTGACGAGCAGAACGCTCTTTGACAACTGAATCCAAGGAAAACCCGGCGGGTTTGACGGGGCTCCCGCGTCTGGACGCGGGGAGCCCCGTCTTTTTTCTACAGCTTTCGCCCACGCCGGTACGGGGAACGGCTTACTTCGCCGGCACGAACTTCAGCGCCACGCCGTTCATGCAGTAGCGCAGGCCGGTCGGCTTCGGGCCGTCCTCGAAGACGTGGCCGAGGTGGCCGCCGCAGCGGGCGCAGCGCACCTCGGTGCGGCTCTGGAAGAAGCTGCGGTCGGTTTTGGTGGTGATGTGGGTGGGGTCGATCGGCGCCCAGAAGCTCGGCCAGCCGGTGCCGGACTCGAACTTCTGGTCCGAGCTGTAGAGCGCCAGGCCGCAGGCGGCGCAGACGAATACCCCCTTCTGGTGATTGTCGTTCAGCGGGCTGGTGAAGGCCCGCTCGGTTCCCTCTTTCCGCAGCACGTTGAACTGCTCGGGGGTGAGGACCTTCTTCCACTCGTCTTCGGTCTTGACGACTTTCTCGATCACTTGGGTCGATCCTTTCTTCTCAGCCTTGGGCGCCGGCGCGACGGCCGCGGCGAGCGCGAGGGCGCCGAACAGCGCGAGGGCGATCAGTGTCACTGCGAATTTCATTGATGGGCTCCCTTTCCGGACTCTGCTTCCTCTCCGTAGAACAGGCTAGACGGCGATTCCGTTCCCGCGGAGGAAGACGAGGAATTCCTCTTCGTTCATGATCTGGACCCCGAGCTTGCGCGCGTCCTCGGCCTTGGAGCCGGCGTCTTCGCCGACCACCACAACGTCGGTCGCCTTGCTGACGGAGCCGGTGGCGCGGGCGCCCAGGGACTCGACATAGCCCTGGGCGTCGCGACGGGTGACTTGGGTGAGGCCGCCGGTGAAAACCCACTTCTGCCCCGCAAGAGGTTTTACGCGCGTCGCCCCCTCTTCGGACGGCTGGGACGGCTCGGTCTCGACGAGATGGAGCCTGGCCGTCAGCTCGTCGAGCACGGCGGCGTTCTTCGGCTCGCCGAAGAAGTCGAGGATCTGCTGGGACATCCGCGGCCCGACGCCGGGGACCTCCTGGAGCGCCGTCTCGTCGGCCGCGCGCAGGCGGGCTAAGGTGCCGAAGTGCCGGGCGAGGTCGCGGGCCACGGCGACGCCGACCTCCGGGATCCCCAATCCATAGAGGAAGCGGGGGAGCTCGGCGGCCGCGGCGGCCTTCTTCAGCGCGTCCACCAGCTTGTTGGCCGACTTCTGGGCAAACCCCTCCAGATGGAGGAGCTGCTCGGCGCGGATCTCGAAGAGGTCGGGAAGCTGGCGGACCAGCCCCTCGGCGACGAACAGCTTGGCGGTCTCGTCCCCCAAGCCCTCGATGTCAAGGGCGTCGCGGGAGGCGAAGTGGACGATGCGGCCGGCGAGCTGGGCCGGGCACTCGAAGCTGTTGGGGCAGACGGTGAAGGGGCCACGCTCGATCAGCGCTGTGCCGCAGGAGGGGCAGGCGTCGGGCATCCGCCACTCGGGGGCGCGCTCGTGATCGGGCTCCTCGATCCGCTCGATCACCTGCGGGATGACGTCGCCGGCCCGTTGGACGCGCACGCGGTCCCCCTCGCGGACGTCTTTGCGCGCCACCTCCTCGCGGTTGTGCAGGGTGGCGCGGGCCACGGTCACGCCGCCGATCTCGACCGGCAGCATGAGCGCGACGGGGGTGACGACGCCGGTCCGCCCGACCGAGGGGAGGATCGAGAGGATGCGGGTGATCTCCTTGCGCGGCGGGAACTTGTAGGCGAAGGCCCAGCGCGGATGGCGGGAGGTCCAGCCCAGGGTGTCGCGGTGGGCGAGGTCGTCGAGCTTGATCACCACGCCGTCGATCTCGTAGCCGAGGTCGTCGCGCTCGGCCTCGAAGCCGGCGTGGTAGGCGAGGATGTCGTCGACGGTCGCCCCCTTGGTCACCCGCTCGTTGACCTTGAGCCCCCAGGCGCGCAGGGCCATCAGCACGTCCCACTGGGTCTCCAGCCCCGAGACCCCCTCGGAGGCGAGGATGTCGTAGGCGTAGAGGTGGAGGCGGCGGGAGGCGGTGAGCTGCGGGTCGAGCTGGCGCACGGAGCCGGCGGCGGAGTTGCGCGGGCTGGCGAAGGGCTCCTTGCCCTCAGCGATCAGCCGTTCGTTCAAGCGGTCGAAGTCCTTGGCGAACATGATGATCTCGCCGCGGATGGAGAGGAACGGCGGCACCGGGCGCTCGCTGTCGCGCAGCTTCAGGGGGACGCTGGTGATGGTGCGGACGTTGGCCGTGATCCCCTCCCCCTTGCGCCCGTCGCCGCGGGTAGCCGCCTGGAGGAGGACGCCGTCACGATAGACGAGCTCCACGGAGAGGCCGTCGAGCTTGGGCTCGAGGACGTACTCGACGGCGACGTCCGGCCCCAGCCCCTTGCGCAGGCGCTCGTCGAAGCGGCGCAGGGCGGCCTCGTCCTGGCTGGAGTCGAGCGACAGCATGGGCGCCGCGTGCGCGACGGTCGGGAAGCCGTCGACCGGCGTGCCGGCGACCCGCTGGGTGGGGGAGTCCTCGGCGACGAGGTCCGGGTGCTCTTTCTCCAGCTCTTCGAGCTCGTGGAAGAGGCGGTCGAACTCGGTGTCGGAGATCGCGGGGCGATCCTCGACGTAGTACAGGTACTCGTGATGGCGGATCTCGGAGCGCAGCTTGGCGATCCTGTCGGCGGCCTGTTCTATGGCCTTTTTGGGGGTCATCGGCGGGGTTTCTCGGTCGAAACGTTCAAGGTGGAAACTCTAGCATGGGCCTTTTCCCTGGGAGCGCCGGCGCTCCCAGGGAGGACGCTTGCGCTATCTTCCCCCTATGGCCACCCTCTGGACCCGCGCCGGGCTGACCTGGAAAGAGCTCGGGTGGCGGCTCTGGCGGCAGATCTATGAGGACGAGCTGCTCGGGCGGTGCGCGGAGCTGGCGTACTTCTTCCTGTTCTCGATCTTCCCGCTGCTGCTGTTCATGACCACGCTGCTCGGCTACATGGCGGAGGCGAACCCGCGTTTGCAGCGCAGCCTGTTCCACTACATGGCCCGGGTGTCGCCCAGCCGTGACGTGACGGACCTGCTCAACCATACGCTGACCGAGATCCGCACCGCCCGCACCGGGACCAAGCTCTACCTCTCGCTGGCGGCGGCCGTCTGGGTGGCCTCGAACGGCATGCTCGCGGTCTCGCGGACGCTCAACACGGCCTGCGGGCTCAAGGAGACCCGGCCCTGGTGGCGGCGGCGGATCATGGCGATCGCGCTGACGCTCACCTTCTCGGTGCTGATCGTCTGCGCCCTGTTCCTGATCTTCTACGGCGGGGCGCTCGGCGAGGCGATGGCGGACCGTCTGGGGGTCGGCGTCCTCTTCTCGGTCGCCTGGCACCTCTTCCTGCGCTGGCTGCTGATCCTGGTGTTCGTGATCCTCTCGTTCGAGATCGTCTACAACTACGCCCCGAACCTCGGCACGGTGCAGGGGCGCCACTGGGGGAGCCCGGGGGCGGTCACCGGCGTCGCCCTCTGGCTCCTCGCCTCGTTCGGCCTGCGGGTCTATCTCGACTATTTCCACTCCTACACCACGGCCTACGGCTCGCTCGGCGCGGTGATCCTGCTGCTCGTCTGGTTCTATCTGACCGCCTTCGCCATCCTGATGGGGGGCGAGGTCAACTCGGAGATCGAGCGCGAGCTCGCCCTGCTGCAAGGGGAGAAGCGCCCCCGGATCACGCGCCGCCGCCGGCTGCTGAACCGGATCCGGCGCCGCAACCGGGCCGGGCGATAGGAGGTCCTCTTCTCCGGGCTGGCCCTTCTCCTTCTCTCAGCTCCCGCCGCCCCACCGCCGCAGGATCTCCGGCAGCAGGCCGACCGTCGTCGCGCAGCTCACCAGCATCGCCGCCGCCAGCAGGAGCCCCAGGCTGGCGTTCGGCTTGATGGCGGAGACGGCGAGCACCGAGAAGCCGCAGGCGAGGACGACGGCGTTCCAGAACACTCCCCGGCCGGCGGTGCGCAGGGTGGCGAGCACCGCCTCGTCGTGGGGGCGGCCGGCTCGCCGCTCGCGCCGGTAGGCGTGGACGTAGTGAAGGGCGAAGTCGACTCCGGCGCCCAGGGTGAGGGCCGCAAACATGCTGGTGGCGATGCCGAGCGGCACGCCGGCGTACCCCAGGGCCCCGAACAGGAGGAGGGTGGCGGCGAGCACCGGCGCCATCAGGACCGCCGTCCACCGCGGGCTGCGGAAGGCGGCGAGCAGCATCAGCGCGATGGTCGCGGCGGTCCAGCCGATCGAGCTGAGCTGGTTGCCGACGATCGACCCCACCACCGCGAGGCCCACCGGCACATCCCCCGAAACATGGACCTGGGCGCCGCGGCGGGCGGCGAGAGCGGGCAGCCGCCGTTCGAGCCAGGCGCGCAGCTCGCGCCCCCGGGCGTAGTCGGCGCTGGGGACGAACAGGCGGACGCGGGCCGCGCTCTGGTCCGCGGTCAGGTACTGGCGCAGGCTGATCCGGATCGCCAGGATCTCGATGATCTGGCCGGTACCCTTCACCGACAGCGGCGGCAGCCGCGAGATCGGCAGCTCGTTGCCCTGGGCGCGGGCGCCGACCTCCAGGTATTGCAGCGGCCCGAGCCAGCCGCCGACGTGCGGCGCCGAGCGCGCCAAGCGGTCGAAATCCTCCAGCAGGGCGACCCCCCGGGCGGTCCAGAAGAACTCCCGCTCCGGCCCGGTGAACACGACGTCGAAGCGGTAGCTACCCCAGAACGAGCGGTTGAAGATCCGCTCGGCGGCGACCAGGGGGGAGCGGGGATCGAAGTTGTCGATCCAGGAGTCCTGCACCCGCAGCCGGAAGAGACCGGGGATCGCGAGCACCAGGAGCGTCGCGCCGGTCAGCGCGAAGGCGCGGGCGCGGGCGGAGAACCGCCGTTCGAGGTCGAGATCCCGCCGCGGCCGCCCGGGGCTTCGGCGCTCGGCCCACCGCGGGGGCAGCACGGCGATCAGGGCGGGGACCAGGCTGAAGGTGAAGAGCATGGCGAGCAGCAGCCCCGTGCCGGCGAAGAGGCCGAGGTCGCGCAGCGGCGCCATGGCGGCGCCGAGGAAGGAGTAGGAGCCCGCGGCGGTGGTCAGCGAGGTGAGGATGAGCGGCGAGGCGATGTCGGCGAAGGAGCCCCCGGTCGCCGCCAGGAGGCGCTCGCGGGCGGGGACCTCGCGGGGGATGCCGGCCAGCCGGTGCTGAATCCGCTCGTGCAGGTGGATCTCGTCGGTCATCGACATCGCCATCAGCAGCACCGGGAGGATGGTGGTCACCAGGGTGACGGGCACCCCCGCCCAGCCCATCAGGCCGAGGGTCCAGAGCAGGGTCGCAAGCACCTGCGCCAGCGGGGCGATGACGCCGACCGGCGTGCGCAGCGCCACCGCGAGCAGCAGGGCGAGGGCGGCGACCATCACCGGCACCAGGCGCGTGAGGTCGCGCAGCACGGCCTCGCCGAGCACCGCCTCGGCGGCCGCCGGTCCGGTGATCCGCAGCTCGAAGGGGGCGGCGGCCCGCGCGGCCCGCCAGCTCTCCAGAGCGCGGATGAGCTCGCGCCGGTCGGCCCCCCTGGCGAGCGGGATGTAGAACGGCGCGGCGCGGCCGTCGCGGGAAAGGAAGAGGCCGGCCGCGACCGGGATCCGGCGGATGCGCGCGAGCAGGGCGGCGAAGGCGGCGGGATCGTCGGGGATCTCGTCGAGCGGGGTGATGATCTGGAGCTTCCCCGGCGGCGGGGGCTCGACCATGTCGGCGAGCGAGTGGACGCCGAAGGCGCTCACGCCGGGCAGCTTGCGCATCTCGAAATAGGTCCGCCGCAGGAAGCGGAACCCCGCCGGCGAGGCGATGGCCGGTCCGCCGGGCCGGGAGCTCACCAGCAGGATGATCTGTTCGGGCTCGAGGAAGGTCTGGCGGTCGCGCAGGGTCCGCTCGACCGTGGCGTCCCCCTGCGGGTAGATCGCCGCGCCGTCGGTGCGGATCTCCAGCCGGAACAGGCCGGCGGCCGCTACGGCGGAACCGAGCAGGAAGAGGAGCAGCGTCGGGACGGGCCAGCGCAGGGCCGCGCGTGAGATCCAGAGCATACGCCGGCTCTAAGCGTAGGGCTTGAGGGCCTCGCGGAGGGGGGCGGGGATGGGTGTGGGGGCGGCGCGCTTCCCCTCGCGGCGCATGCAGGCGATCACCTGCTCGCCGCGGGCGATCAGCTCTTCGCCGTCCTTGTTCTGGCGCCAATACTCGAAGCTCAGGGTGATGCGGTTCTGGACGACGCCGCCCAGGCGCATGCGCAGGACGATCTCGTCGAAGGCCTCGAGCTCGGCCAGGTACTCGCAGGAGCAGCGGACGGTGGCGAGGGCGAGGTCGCGGGAGAGCTCGTCCAGGATCTCCGGGGCGTGGTCGTGCAGGAACATCTCGCGGCAGCGCCCCTGCCAGCGCAGGTGGTTGACGTAATAGACGTTGCCGACCAGGTTGGTCTCCTCGAACCCCACCAGATGCCGGTATTCGTAGGCTTTCAATGCGCGCTCTCGACCAGCACGGCGAGCGCCGCGGCGCCCGCCAGCTCGCGGACCGGCGCGACGAAGGTGCCGATGCGCAGATCCCCCGAGCGCAGCAGGAGCCAGCGGTCATCCCCACCGCTCTCCAGGACCCCGCCTGCCGGTCCCCTGCTTTCCAGGACCAGCGGCGCGCCATGGGGAGCCCCCGCCTTGGTCAGGCTTTCGGCCGCCGCCCAGACGCGGGTCGCCGCGTCGGCGAACGACTCGCCGCGCTCGCGGGCGATCAGCTCGGCGAGCCGCGAGCGCTCGGGCCCGAGCAGGTCGAGCCAGACCTCCGCCGGCCGCTCGTCCACCGTCTGGAGATCGCAGCCGATCCGGCCGCCGCCGGCGACCGCCAGCACCAGCTCGCCGGCGTGGGAGCGCGAGACGCTCGCCTCGGCCGCTTCGGCTGTTTCGGGCGCGCCATCCGGCCGATAACGAAGAAGGGAGCCGTCGCCGCGGTCGAGGGTGACGCGCACGCCGGAGCCGGGGAGGAGGTCCTGCAGCCGCCGCTCGACGTAGGGGGCGAGCAGGGCGGCCGTCCAGGCGGCGGGCGGGGCGATGCGGTCGACGGCGCGGAGGGTCAGGCCCTCCCAGCGCTCGCGCAGCTCCCCAGCGGTGGTCAGCACCTCGAAATCGTAGACGAACTCGTTGCCGTTCCGGCTCCGCTCGCGGGCGGCGAGCAGGAGGGGAACGTCGGCCGCCAAGCCGCGGCTGAACACCCGTTCGACCGCCGTCGGCAGCAGGGTCGCGTGCGGGATGCAGGCCTGAATGGCATGGATCGAGGCGTCGCGCGCGCCGGGGTCGCCGAGCACCAGACGGTCCGGCAGATAGCGGCCGAACCAGACGGTGGAGCCGTCGGACGAGATCTCCGCCAGGCATTCGGTGGCGCGCAGGCTGCGGTACCCCTGGAGACGCTGGAAGCGCCCCTGGTGGAAGAGGACGCCGCCGTAGAGATCTCCCGGATCGAGCCCGACGAGCCCGCCGGACGCCGGGAAGGTGGCGAGGAGGCGGGGCGCGGTGTCGTCGGTGCCGCCGAAGCGGCAGAGGGCGCGGAAGTGGTCGGCCGCGAAGCCGGTGGAGGCATCGCGCAGCACCACCTCGACGGTGCCCGGCTCGCGCATCAGGGCGGCGACGCGGATCGTGGTCGAGCGCCCCGGCTGCACCGCCACCGGGCGCTGGAAGACGACGTCCTCGAAGCTCGGGATCTCTTCCGTCCCGGCCAGCGCCATCGCGGCCTGGGCCATCGCCTCCATCCCGAGGACGGCGGCGAACAGCGGCTCCCCCCGGAAGACGTGATCGGCGAGATGGGGGTCGGAGTCGGCCGACACCTCGGCGTCCACCACCAGCTCGACGCCGGGCACGTAGACCCGCGGCGTTTCGAGGTAGCGGAGCAGCGGCAGGTCGGGGCGCTCCAGCGGCAGGGTCGGCGGCTCGCCGAAACGGCCGGCGACCACCAGCGAGACGGCGGGTTGCGGCGCCGAGATCAATTCGCGCAACAGGCCGGTGCCGGTCCCCGGCGGGATCGGCGAGATCCCCCGCGCCATCAGGCTCTCCAGGGTGCCGAGCTTCTCGCCCATGCCGACGCCGGCCCAGACCGACCATTCGAGGGTCAGGCAGCGGCAGCCGGGGTGCTCGCCGGCGAACCGCTCGGTGGCCCGCGCCAGCCATTCGTTGGCGACCGCGTAGTCGGCCTCGCCGGGGAGCCCGATGCGGGCGATGATCGAGCCGAAGGTGACGAGCAGCCGCAGCCGCGCCGGATCGACCGCGGCGAGGACGTTGCGGAAGCCGGCGGCCTTGGGAGCGAAGGTGCGCCGGAACGAGGCCTCGTCGAGCGCCGAGAGGGGGCGGGGCACGTTGGCGCCGGCGCCGTGCAGGAGGGCGGTCACCGGGCCCAGCTCGGCCTCGGCGCGGGCGACCGCGGCGCGCACGGCCTCGCCGTCGGTGACGTCGGCGGGCAGATAGAGGAGGCGCACGCCGGCGGCGGCCATCCGCTCGAGGTTGGCCGCGAGCTCGGCGTCCCGCGCCGGCAGCGAGCGGCCGATCAGGGCCAGGCGGGCGCCGGTCTCGCGGGCGAGGTCGAGGGCGCACTCGGAGGCGATCCCCTTGCCGCCGCCGGTGACCAGCAGGACGTCCTCCGGGCCGAGCGGCAGCGCGCCGGGCTCGTCAGCCGCTGGCAGAAGGCGCAGCACCGGGACGCGGCGGACCCCTTCGGCATCGTAACGGGCCTCGGCGTAACCGGTGGTGGCGGCGGCGATCTCGGCGGCCACCCAGGCGGCGGCTTCGGGATGGTCGAAGGGGAGCTCCACGACGCAGGTGGCCGTCCCCGGAATCTCCTGGTGCAGGGTGCGGGCGAAGCCGCCACCGACGCCCCCCTGCTGGATCAGGGCGAAGCGGAGCGGGCCGGGCGCGGCGACGGCGGCCTGCGCGGCCTCGACGAAGAGCCCGGCGTGCCGCTCGTCCACCTCCGGGGAGAGGAAGAGCGCGACGCCGCTCCCCGGCAGTCGACTGGCGAGCGCGGCGGCGAGCGGGTGATGCGGCGGAGCGATCACGCGCCAGCTCCCTTCGCCCGCGGCCTCCTCCTTGCCGCGGCGGGGGAGGGGACGCTCGACGAGCTCCACCGTGAACGGCCGTACCCAGGAGTCGACGCCGGCCGGGGCGGCGGGCTCGCTGGCGGCCCCCGGAACCAGCGGCGCCTGCTGCGAGAGCGCCTCCGCCACCTCGGCGACCGTCGCCCGCGCGTAGTCGGTGGGGGAGGACGGCGGGCGCAGCCCCAGCCGGCGCGCCGCCTCGACCACCAGTTGGCCGACGGAGATCGAGTTCAGATGGAGGTCGGAGAGCAGGTGGCTGCCGTCCTGCACCGACGCGAGCGGGAGCTCGGCGCGCTCGGCGACGAGCTGGCGCAGCACCTCCCGAGGGGTGGTAAGGGGGAGGAGGCCGCCGGTGGGTAGCCTCGCCTCCTCTTCCTTGTCTTTCTCCTCTCCCCGTACGCGGGGGGAGGCCGGGAGGGGGGCCGCCCCGGTGATCTCCCCCATAAGCGGCGCCATCTCGCAAGGGTTCGCCAGGAACTTCAGCGGCCGGTCGCGGTCGAACGGCCGGGTGAACCGCCCCTCGAACAGGACGGCGGTGGCGACCGGCACCCCCAGCGCGAACGCCGCGCCCGCCGCCGCCAGCACTCCGGCGATCGAGGGGCCTCCGACGTCGAGCGGGATCGCCGGCGCGGCGAGGACTTCGCCGACCAGCTCCGAGAGGGCGCGGCCGGGACCGACCTCGATCCAGAGATCGACGCGGTCCGCCGCGGCGAGCGCCTCGGTGAAGCGGACCGGAGAGGTGAGCTGGCCGCACAGCAGGGCCGGCAGGTCCGTTTCGGGGGCGAGCAGGGAGCCGAGGACGGTGGAGGCGACCGGCCGGGAGAGTGGCCGGAACGGGATCGCCGCCAGCTCGGCGGCCAGGCGCGGCCCGGCTGCCTCCATATGCGGCGAGTGAAAGGCGTGCGAGACCCGCAGCCGCCGCACCTCGATCCCCGCGGCACGGGCGCGCTCGGAGGCGGCCTCGACGGCGTCCTGGTCGCCGGAGATCACCGTGCGCTGGGGGGAGTTGTAGGCGGCGATCGCCGCTCCCGGGCCGAGCAGCGCCTCGACGGTCGCGGGATCGGCGGCGAGGCTCGCCATGGCGCCCTCGGCACTGTTGCCGCTGGCCGCCGCGGCCATCGCCTTGCCGCGCTCGGCGGCGAGGCGCAGGGCGCTTCCGGCGTCGAGGGCGCCGCCCCAGTGGAGGGCCGCGATCTCCCCCAGGCTGTGGCCGACCGCCACCCCGGCGCGCAGCCCGAGGCGGTCGAGCAGCCGCAGGCCGGCCAGCGAATGGGCGAGGATCGCCGGCTGGGCCACGGCGGTATTGACCGAATCAACGATGCTGTCATCGACGCCGTCGGCCAGCAGGGCGTCCTCGTAAAAGCCCGCGAGGTCCTCGAAACGGCGGCGCAGGAGCCCGCCGTCGAGATGCGACGGCGCCCCCTGGCCCGGGAAGAGGAAGCCGATGCGCCGGCCGCGGACGCCGGCGCCGAGGAAGATCCCGTGGCGCGCGTCGAGGTGGACCGTGTCGCCGCGGCGCAGCCGGGCCGCCAGCAGGCGCAGCCGCTCGGCGGCCTCGGCGGGCTGGCCCGCGACCACAGCCGCCCGCGCCGGGCCGTCCTCGAGCTCCCGCTGGAGCGCCGCCGCGAGATCGGCCAGCTCGGCCCGCGACAGGCGCGCTGCGGTTTCGGCCAGGCGCTCGGCGCGGACCGCCAGCGACTCGGCGTCGGCACCGGCGAGCAGCAGTAGCTCGGCGTCCTGCCAGGAGGCGAGCAGGTCGCGTTCGCGCGCCGCCAGCGACCGGCGGCGCGGCGCGGGCGCGCCTTCGATCACCACGTGGGCGTTGATGCCGCCGAAGCCCATGGCGGAGACGGCGGCGCGCAGCGGCTGGCCTGGGGGCCAGGGCTCGCCGCGGTCCGAGATGCGCAGCGCCGCCTCCGGGCCCTGGAACCAGGGGTGCGGCTGCTCGCAGCCGGTGGCCGGGGGGATCACCTGCGCGTGGACGGCGAGGGTCGCCTTGATCAGCCCGGCGACCCCGGCCGCCGCCTTGGTGTGGCCGATGTTCCCCTTGATCGAGCCGATTGGCGCCAGGGGCGCGTCCGGCGCGGCCTCCCGGCGGGCGGTGGTCAGGGCGGTGAGCTCGGCGGCGTCGCCGACGGCGGTGCCGGTGCCGTGACCCTCGAAGTAGCCGACGGTCTCGATGCCGAAGCCGGCGCGCCGGTAAGCGCGGGCCAGCGCGAGCTTCTGCCCCTCGGCCTCGGGACGGCTGATGCCGCCGTGGCCGTCTGAGGAGATCCCCCAGCCGCGCAGCACGGCGTAGATCCGGCAGCCGAGCCGCTCGGCGTCGCTCTCGCGCATCAGCACCACGAAGCCGCACCCCTCGCCGGGGATGAAGCCGGCCGAATGGGCGTCGTAGACCCGCATCTCGCCGGGCGTCAGCGCGCCGGTGCGGGCGAAGCCCACCAGCTCGAAGGGGTCGAGCGAGAGGTCGACACCGCCGGCGAGCGCCGCGTCGAGGTCGCCGGCGGCCAGCCCCGAGCAGGCGTTGGCCACCGCCAGCAGCGAGGAGGCGCAGGCGCCGTCCAGCGTGTAGCCGCCGCCGTGGAGGTCGAAATGATTGCAGATGCGGCCGGCGATGGTGTTCGAGAGGCCGCCGGCGAGCGTCTCCTCCATCGGCGCCGGGAAGGGAGCCTTGTAGTCCGGCTCCATGCGGGCCAGGAAGGTGGCGATGCGCCCTTCGTCCCACCCCTCGGCGGCGAGCTGGCCGGCGAGGGTCCGGCGCACGTAGGGCCAGCGCAGGCGCAGCAGGTTGGCGCGCGAGAACTCGCCGGTCAGCGAATTGCCGAGCAGCACGCCGGTGGCGTCGCGCGGCAGCCCCTCGGCATCGGGGAAGCCGGCGTCGGCGAGCGCCTGCGCGGCGACCTCGAGGGCCAGCCAGTGGGCGAGGTCGGCCGAGCGGAAGGTGGGGCCGGCGACGCGGAAGCGGACGCGGTCGAACTCCCACCCCTCCAGCACCGCCGCCTCGGTGGCGTAGAGGCCGTCGGGATCGGCGGCGTCGGCGGTGAGGTAGTCCTCGATCCGCAGGCGCTCCGGCGGGATGCGCCGGAAGGCGCGGCGGCGGGCGAGGACGTTCTCCCACAGCTCGCCGGGGGTGCGCGCGTCGGGATAGCGGCAGGCCATGCCGACGATCGCGATCCCCTCCATGGCCCCATTCCTCAACTCAGGCCTCCGCCGCGAAGGGGACGTCGATCCGTTGCTTGGCCTCGGCCCGCTGCGCCGCCAGGCTCCGGGCGTAGAGCATCACGCCGCGGCCGGCGCAGACCAGGGTCAGGCCGAAGAACAGGCCGAAGACGATATGAAACGACATCAGGAGGCCGTAGGCCGTGGCCATCGCGGCACCGAAGGCGATCTGCCCGCGCCGGGTCGCCGGCGTCGTCGCCGGATCGGTCACCATGTAGAAGGTGAACAGCAGGAAGGCGACGCCGGTCATCGGGTTCAGCGAGGGGAGGAAGAGGTTGCCGAACAGGAAGTGGCGCGCCGCCGCCTGCAGCACGAAGACGCCGAGCCAGGCGAGGATCAGCGGGATCCGCTTGGTGAACACCGAGTTGAGGAAGGTGCCCGAGCAGATGATCAGCGCCGGCAGGAACCAGTCCCAGCCGCCCGAGAGGTTCTCGGTGAACATGTAGGGCTGGGCGATCCCCACCCAGGGGAAGGCGAGCAGCGTCGCCGTGATCCCCAGGTTCGACGGGTTGAAGAAGTGCCGGCTGGCGCCGTTGGTGCCGGCGCGGAACAGGTGTTTCGAGCCGATCGCGACCGCCGCCGCGAAGGCGACCGGCAGCAGCCGGTCGTTGGCGTAGAGCAGCATCGCGACCGCCAGGCCGGTGATGTGGGCCGAGAGCATGAAGTCGATGAACGCCGTGCCAGGGCCGAGGAAGCGGGGCTTGCGGCCGAGCCGGCGCGATTCCAGGGTCTCGAGCAGGATCTCGGTCGCGTAGGCGGTGAGCAGGGCGATCACCGGCTGCGCCAGCGACTGCTCGAAGCCGAGCACCGTGTGCCCGAGCACGTTGAGGACCGTGATGGCGGTAGCGAACCGCCGGAGCGCCGCCAGCCGCATGTCCTTTTTCACCGCGATTGTTTCCGCCATCGGAGTCAGCCCGCCTTTCCCGTGCCCGCAGGTTGCGTCTTGGAGGTCCCGGCGGCCACGGCCGGAGGAGGCACGGCCACCGTCGGTCCACCGAGGAGAATCGTGTGCCGTCCGGGGGCGAGGCGGAGGGTCTCCGCGCGCACCCGGCCGGCGCCGTCGCGCCAGCGGAAGTCGACCCGCAGCGGCGTGCCGGCGCCGGTCCGGCCGAGGCCGAAGTGGAGCTCCGGCGCCCGTTTGCCCGAGTGGCCGCTGCCGCCGTCGACCTGGCCCGTCAGGCGGCGGCCGTCGGGGAGCCAGACGGTGGCCTGCGCCCCCACCGCCGGCCGCGTGCCGGCCGCCGTCGGGTCCGCCGCCGGCAGCCGCGGGGCGATCTCCAGCGAGCCCCCCCGGCGCGGGCTGACGTTGTGGAAGAAGTCCGACGGCTCCCACTGGTTGGCGATCGCGAAGTCGAGAGCGCCGTCGCCGTCGACGTCGGCGATGGCGATCCCCCGGCTCACGTGGTTGTCGGCGAGCCCCAGCTCGGCGGCGAGGTCGTAGTAGCGGCCGTCCTTCGCGCGCACGAAGAAGGGGTTGTGCAACTGCCCGGAGAGGTCGTCGCCCGGCTTGACGTGGGGCCAGGCGCCGGGGAACAGCATGTTGTTGTCGTTGCCCATGGCGAGCTCGTGCAGCTCCGGCCAGCGGTTCTTCTCGCCGCGCACGAAGCCGATCGCCTGCATCGCCTCGGGCACGCCGTCGTCGTCGAAGTCGTCGAAGCGGGCGTCCCACCCCCAGCCGCTGCGCGACAGGCCGAGGTCCTCGCCGCGGTCCCGGTAGGGGGCCACGCCGGCGGCCATCCCGGCGCCTATCGCTTGGCGGTCGCCGGTGCTCACCCAGACGAAATGGCTCTCCTCGAGCGCGTAGTTCTGCGCGATGTTGCTGACGTAGAGATCAGGGACGCCGTCGCCGTTGATGTCGGCGAAGTCGACCCCCATCCCCTTGAAGGAGTCGCGGCCGAGGATCTTCGAGGTCGGGGTGGTGAAGGTCCGCTTGCCCTGCAGCACGGCGAAGCGGGGGTGTCCCGGCGTCGAGAGGTTGCGCAGCAGGCGGTCGTTGCCGAAGTCGTTGCCGAAGTAGATCTCCGGCAGCAGGTCGCCGTCGAGGTCCGCGGCGCCCACCGCCAGGGTCCAGGAGTAGGTGGTCTGCGGATCGTAGGGGTCGGGCGCGTCGGCGAAGCGGACGGTCGGCTCCGGCCCCGCGGTGCCCCCGAGCCCCAGCAGCAGCCGGTTCTTGCCGCCGTTCTCCGAGCGCGACATCGAGCGGTGCAGGTGGGCGGAGTCGGTCGCCTGGGCGTCCAGCACCCGCATGCCGTCCGGGAAGTAGTTGCCGACGATCAGGTCGAGGTGGCCGTCGCCGTCGACGTCGGCGCTGGTCAGCGCGTTGGTGTTCCAGATCTCGGATCCGGCGACGGCCTCGACGGGCCGGAAGGCCGGGGCGGCCAGGGCGTTCGTGCCGGCACGGCGCAGGAAGACGACCGGCGTCCGCCCCCAGTAGTAGACCAGGAGGTCCATCCGGCCGTCCTCGTTGAAGTCGCCGGGGAGGCACCCCATGGGGGCCATCGTCCGCGCGTCATAGCGCAGCGGTGCGGCGTCGAGGGCGAACAGGGGAAAGCGGGCGCCGGTGCCCGGCACCGGCTCCACCAGCGCCAGGTCTACCCGTGGGTCGACCGAGCAGAGGTCGTTCGGCAGCCCGTCGCCGTCGAGATCGTTGAGCGCCACCCCGGCGCCGACGCTGGAGATCCAGGACCGGATGTCGTGGAAGCTCGGATGCACTTGGCGCACCGTGCGGCCGAGGTCGCCGGGCGGCACCGCGAGCGGCTCGCGGGTGAAGGCGAAGCGGGAGGCGAGGGCCTGCCGCTCGGGCTCCGGCAGCGTGGGCTGGCGGGCGAAGCCGTAGAGGGCGGCGATCACCGCCACCGCCGTCAGCCGCGTCGCGTTGCGGCGGAGAAAACCGGACCGCTGCGGGTTCATCGGTGTCAGCCCCTTTCCTTCCTGAAATGATCCTGAATGCGCCGTCGCCAGACCTCGAACGCCGGCTCCCCGGGGTGGTCGGCCGGCAGGCCCGGCAGCGCGGCGTCGGAGACCGCGGCGGCTTCGGCGGCGCTCAGGCCGCAGATCACCTCGGCGGCGAGCTCCGTCGGGGCCACGATGTTGCCGGCCCGCTGGCGCGCCTTGGCCGCGAAGACGGTCCCCTGCGCGAGCTCGGGCGCGTACGCCCCGGCCGCCCGCCGCAGCTCTTCGAGATCGGCGCGGCCGCGCCCTCCCGCGTAGCCGGCGGCGAGCCCCAGGCCGGCCCAGAGATCCGGCTGGCGGTTGGCGGGAAAGGCGCCGATCGTCCGCGGCAGGAGCCGGACGTCGGCGCCGTCGACGAACCAGAGGCTGCGGCCGAGCCCCTGGTCGAACCCCCGGCGGGCGTAGCCGCGCAGCTTGCGCGGCACCTCCTGGCGCGCGACCGATCGCGGCCAGTGGAAGAACCCTTCGTGAAAGCCGTAGCCGTCGAGGGCCAGCCAGCCGAGGACCGGGTCGAGCCGGGCGAGCAGCCGCTCGGGGGAGAGCGGCAGCCGGGCCAGGATCCACCCCGCCCCGACGTGGATGATGTAAGTGTGAGCGTCCCCCGGACCGGCGAGGAAGCGGGCGAGGCGGTCCGTCCGCCAGGGCGTCAGGGTGTCGAGCAGGGCCAGGGCCATCCCCGCCCCCTCGTAGGCGAAACCGCGGAACTCGCGGTCGAGCTCGGCGTCGATGCGCGCCGCGACGGTCTCCGGCGCGCTCTCCTCGAGCGCCGCGTGATAGCCGGCGACGAACGAGCCCCCCACCCCCTCCAGGCGCTCGCGCACGGCGCTGAAGTCCCCGCGGAAGCCGCGCCGGGCGAACGAGGTCTCCTCTGGCGCGATGCCGAAGAGCGCACGTTTCACGGCGGCCCCGAGGGACCGGTGGGGCCGCCGGGGTTGCGGGTATGCCAGGGTGGTGTCGCGGTCGCGGGTCGGTATCAAGCGTTCGCTCCTCGGGCTCCTGCCTATTGAGGTGCTTCGCGAGCCCATGAGCGAGTCGAGGCCTTGAAGAAGCGTTCCATCAAGTCGCTGCCGGGGCTCTCCGGCTCCAATTTAGACCGGTCGGCCCGATCGTGCAAGAGTCTTACTGAAAAATATGAATAGCTGGAGAAATGGGGGCGGGCTCGCTCAGCCCTTGCCATTGTCCCCGAGCTCCATCTTCACCGAGAAGAAGCGGAGCAGGTCCTTGAGCGAGAGGATGCCGAGCAGGCGGTCCCCCTCGACGACCATCAGGCCGGCGGCGCCGGTGCGGCTCATGCGGGCGAGCGCCTCCATGGCGTCGGTATTGGCCTGCACCGTGTTCTCGGGGGTGCAGCGCTCGGCCAGCGCGCCGACCGACTGGCGGTCCCATTCGTCGCGGGGGAGGTTGCGGACCTGCCGGGAGGTGACGCAGCCGAGCAGGCGCCCGGAGTCGTCCACCACCGGGAACATCTTGTAGTGGTAGCGGTAGATGTAGCTCTGGACCAGCTCCATCACGGAGATGGCGCGCGGCACCGTCACCGGGTCGGGGTGCATGAAGCGCGACACCGGCTCCCCGGCGAGCGCCCGGCGCAGCAGGAGCTGCTGGTAGGAGCCGTTGGCGGCGTTGCGCACGAACAGCCCCATCAGGAACGTCATGAACCCGGGGTAGAAGCCGCCGTTGAGGATGGCGACCACGCCGAGCCCGATCAGCAGCAGGCCGAAGCCGGAGCCGAGCCCCGCCGCCACGCGGGTGGCCCAGGAGAGGTCCTTCCGCCACCCCCAGAGGAGTGCCCGCAGGATGCGCCCGCCATCGAGCGGGAAGGCGGGGACGAGGCTGAGCAGGGTGAGGACGCCGTTGAGGCCGCTGAGGTAGAAGAGCACCCCCACCGCCGGATCCACCAGGCCGGCGGCGCTGCCGACCAGGCCGAGGCCGGCGAGCCCGAGCGCGAGGCCGAAGCTCGCCCCCGGCCCGGCCGCCGCGATCACCAGCTCCGCCTCCGGCGAGGGGGGCTCCCCCGGCATCTCGGTAAAGCCGCCGAAGAAGAACAGGGTGATCCCCCGCATCTCGATGCCGTACGTCCGCGCTACCAGCGAGTGCGACAGCTCGTGCAAGAGGACGGAGAGGAAGTACCCCGCGGCGACGGCCACCGCCATCCACACGTAGGTGGCCTGAGGGAGGCCCGTGAACTGGGCGGGGAAGGTGACCGAGGCGAAATTCCAGCTCACGAGAACGGCGACCACGAACCAGGACGGGTCGATCCGAATCTTGAAACCGAGGATTTCGATGATTTCGATGGGTCTGCCGAACAAACGCGCGCGCCTCTCAGGGGCATTGTAGTACGTCTGGGGCCAGCGCTCCGGTCCGCCTGTAAGAGGCTACTCCGCCGCCGCCCCTTCAGAGCTGCCCGCGTCCCCCTTCCCGATCCCCGCCCGCACCGCGCCGTCGGTCTCCGCGTCGGCCGGGCAGTAGAGGTCCCGCCGGCGCTCGAGATCCCGCGTCACGGCCCGCCGGAACCCCCTGGCCCCTCCCGCTTCCAGGATGGCGGCGCGGTATTCGGCCATGTCGACGATTTCCAGCCGCAGGCGGATCGGCTTGAACAGGCGGGGGAAGCGGTCGCCCGGCGCCTGGATGTGGTGCAGGCCGCCGCTGTAGGCGAGCAGCATTCGCCCCTCGCCCATGGTCTCCAGGATGTCGGCGATGCCGCCGCGCACCGTCATCGGCTTACCTTGGGAGTCGAGGCCGGTGGCGCGCTTCATCCGCCCCTCGGGCAGGATGAGCACCATGGCGTCGGGGTCGATCTGGCGCAGCACCTCGCTCCAGGTCTCGTCCCGCTCGCGGCTGATCGACACCACCCGCGCGGCCACCAGCCCGTAGAAGCGCCCCACCAGGGCGCGGTCGGTCGTCTTCTGGGCGATCGGGACGACCCCGTGGCGGGCGAGCCGCCAGAGGAAGTGGTTGGGGCAGGCGCCGGTGAACAGCGCCTCGTAGAGGCTCGTATGGTTGAGGATGGCGGCCAGCCGCACGTGGCGCCAGCGGTCGGCCGGCGGGTCGCCGATCCAGGCGACGTCGAGCCGGTAGAAGATCCGGGCGAAGACCTTCACCGCGAACAGGATGAGGAAGACGATATAGGAGCGCACGGGTCTCGGATTTCGGGTTCTCGTTGACGGTTGCCGGGATGACGGTCGCCGGGATTCTAGCAGGCGGAGCCCTCTGATACGCTTGGCGAGGAGATCCGTATGCCCGCAAGCCCCCAGAACCCGTCCGTCCGGCCCCGCGTGTCGGCGATCGTCACCACCTTCAACGAGGAGGTGCACATCGCCGGCTGCATCGAATCGCTGCTCTGGTGCGACGAGATCCTGGTCGTCGACTCCTTCTCGACCGACCGCACTCCCGAGATCGTCCGCGGCTTCGAGAAGGTCCGCTTCTACCAGCGCACCTACTACGGCTCGGCCTCGCAGAAGAACTGGGCCATGGACCAGGTCACCGCCGAGTGGATCCTGATCTTCGACGCCGACGAGCGCTGCACCCCGGCGCTGCAGAAGGAGATCGAGGATCTGCTCGCCGCCGGGCCCACCCACGAGGCCTACACGATCAAGCGGCGGGTCTACTTCCTCGATCACCTGATCCGCTTCTCCGGCTGGCAGCACGACCGCGTCGTGCGCCTGATCAGGAACGGCTCCGCCCGCTACCCCAACCGCCGGGTGCACGCCGACATGATCACCCGCGGCCCGGCACCGGAGCTGCGCAATCCCATGGACCACTACATGGCCGATTCGCTCGACGAGTACGTCCGCCGGATCGAGAAGTACAGCTTCTGGGGCGCCGCCCAGAACTGGCGCGAGAAGCGCCGCTCCGGCTTCTCCGAGATCTTCGGCCGCTCGATCTGGCGCTTCTTCCGTACCTACATCTTCCAGCTCGGCATCCTCGACGGCATGCACGGCCTCGTCTTCTGCATGCTCCAGGCGTACGGCACCTATCTCAAGTGGGCCCTCCTCTGGGGGTGGCACATCAACGCCGCCCGCGGCCGAAGCCCAAACCTGCCGATCTTCGACGACAGCGAGGAGACCTGGCGGGGGCTCGAGGAGACGGAGAGCGCGATGGCGGAGAAGTAGATTGGCGTGCGGACTGAAATTTTTATTTGTTGACTATTGTCCTGAAAAAATTTAACATCCTTGAAGAAGGTCGAGCCTAGACCTTCGAGCTGTGACGAATCATTCTGATCGGCTTCTTCGGACAAGGAGAGTTTTCATGAGCAAGAGAGCCCCCATTCTGTTCATCCTCGTTCTGCTCGCCTTCGTGGGCGTCCAGGTCGCTTCGGCCTGTCCGACTGGCACGTTCTCGTGCACCTGTGACGGCATCTCCAGTTGCCAGAAAACCATTACGGGCTGCTGGGACTCCTGCCTGTTCGCTCCCGTCGACCAGCCCGTGAACCTGGTCTCCTTCTCCGGCGCCCAGCCGACCGTGGCGGAGATGATGCTGGCCCAGATCATGGCGCCGGCCGAGTCTTCCTCCAGCACCGTCTGGACCCGCTGATTCCCGGGATGAGCGCCTCTCCCCCTGGGGATACCCGGGGGGAGGGGCGCCCCTCCTCGCGATCCGCTACGATCCCCTCCGTGAGCCAGACCGCCCAGACCCTTCTCGCCCATCTCCGCGCCCGCCAGGAGGAGATGACCGCTCTCCTGCGCGATCTCGTCCGGCTCGAATCGCCGTCCCACGATCCCGCCGCCCAGGAGCCGGTCTTCGCCCGCCTCGCGGCGGAGCTGGAAGCGGCCGGGATGCGCACCCGCCGCCTTACCGGACGGCGCTCTTCTGGCGGAAAAACCGGCCGAAAGACCGGCGGCCAGCTCTGGGCCGTGCGCCGCGACCGCCGCCGCGGCAAGGGGGCCCAGCTCCTCATCGGACATTGCGACACCGTCTGGCCGCTGGGGACCGCCGAGCGGATGCCGGTCGAGATCCGCGACGGCCGCCTCTTCGGCCCCGGCGCCTATGACATGAAGTGCGGCCTCGTGCAGGGGATTTTCGCTCTGCGCGCCCTGCGCGAGCTCGGCCTCTCCCCGGAGATCGAGCCGGCCTTCTTCATCAACTCCGACGAGGAGATCGGCAGTCCCGAATCCCTCCCGCGCATCAATGCGCTGGCGCGCCGGGTGCGCCGGGTCTTCGTGCTCGAGCCGTCGCTCGGGGCCGCCGGCGATCTCAAGACCCGGCGCAAGGGGTCGTTGCGCTTCACGATCAAGGTCTTCGGCAAGGCCGCCCACTCCGGGCTCGATCCGGAGAAAGGCGCCAGCGCCATCCGCGAGCTCGCCCGCGTGATCCAGTGGCTCTACGGCCTCGCCGATCCGGAGCGGGGGGTGACCGTCAACGTCGGGGTGATCGCGGGGGGCCTGCGGGCCAACGTCGTCGCGCCCGAGGCGCGGGCCGAGCTCGACATCCGGGTGCTGGCGGGGGAGGACGCCGTGCGGATCGAGCGCGAGGTGCTCGGGCTCGTCGCCTCTGCCCTAGGCAATACTCCGGGCACGCGGATCGAGGTGCTGGGCGGGATCGACCGGCCGCCGCTGGAGCCGACGCCCGGCAACCGCGCTCTTTTCGCGGTGGCGCAACGGCGGGCCGGCGAGTTGGGAATCCCGATTGGAGAGGGAACGGCCGGCGGCGCCTCGGACGGCAGCCTGACCAGCCGCTTCACCCCCACGCTCGACGGTCTGGGAGCGCTCGGCGACGGCGCCCACGCCGTCCACGAGCACGTGGTGCTCGACCGCATCCCCGAGCGCGCCGCGCTGCTGGCATTGCTGTTGCTAGAGCCTTAGATCGCCCCCCGGGGGTGAGAAGGTTTCTGGTCGCTGTACGTATAGATGAATGCGACCTCAACAGGGGGGGCCGCCGTTCAGGGTCAAGGGGGTTTCCGATGTTGTCGCACCGTCGTCGTGCAGTTCCCGTCTTTCTGATTCTTCTCGCCATTCCGACAATCGTCGCCGCCGCGCTCAAATCCGCTGCCGTTTCGAAATCGGCGGCACTGACCCGCGTCGATATCCGCGAGGCCGAGCAGCGGCTCACCGATCTCGGCTACTGGACCGGACCGGTCGACGGCGTCTGGGACGAAGCCTCGCGCCACGCGCTGATCGCGTTTCAGAAGATCCAGCACGCCAGGGCCACCGGCCGGTTGTCCCGCGCGGAGCTCAACGCCCTCTCGGTCGCCGCCCCGCCCCGACCCCGTGAGCGGGGCACGCACATCGAGGTGGACCTCGCCCGCCAGGTGCTCTTCCTGGTCGACGACGAGGGGAAGGTGGGGAACATCCTCCCGATCTCCTCGGGAAGCGGCAAGAGATTCCACGAGAACGGGTACCCCGAGACGCACGCGGTCACCCCCTGCGGCCATCTGGAGGTTTTCGCCAAGGCCTCCGGCTGGAAGACCAGCCCGCTGGGACAGATGTACAACCCCTTGTACATCGTGGGGGGCATCGCCATTCACGGCAGCCTGGACGTTCCCGCCTATCCGGCGAGCCACGGCTGCATCCGCGTCCCCATGTTCGCCTCCCAGCGCCTGCCGCGGATGGTGCCGAAGGGGACGCCGGTCTTCGTCTACGGCTGCAAGGACGACAAGCCCGCGCGGACGATCGCGGCCGCGCCCATCGCCGGCGCCGAGGAGATCGCGGCGGCCGCGCCCGAGTAAGTAAAGGGACGCAAGGGACAGCAAGGACAACAGGGACACGGATAAAATCATTGCCTGTTGTCCCTGCTTGGCCCTTCTGGCGGCGCGACGTCGCGGTTTGAGATAAAATCGAGCGATGCCGACATACCGCGATCTGCTGGAGATCCGATGAGCATCCGCGTCGTCCGGTTCGGAACGCCGAGAGTTGAAGGCGAGGGGCTGCGTCTCGGCACGGTCCGGCGGCCGCCGCGCGGCGTGAAGAAGGAAGACTACGCCCGGCTGAACTATTACGACGTTTGGTTCCCGGACCTCGCGCCAAGCCAGGAGCTGGTGAGCCGGGCGTTGTCGGAGACCTTCACGGATCATCAATGGGCGCAGTGGGCGAAGAGCTACCGCGCCGAGATGCGGGACGTCAAAACGCAGCGCCTGCTCGCCTTGCTGGCCGCGCTCTCGCATCAGACTGATCTATCGGTGGGGTGCTACTGCGAAAACGAGGAGCGGTGCCATCGCTCGGTGCTCCGCGAGATCCTCCGCGAGCATGGGGCCGACATGCGGGCGAGGACCGAATGAAATTGTTTCGGAAGCTTCGACAGGCGGTTCTGGGCGTCCTTCCCCTGGCCGCGGTGCTGCTCGCCGGCTGCGGTTCCGCCCTGCCGCCGCCACGGCTGTCCTCGGCGGAGAGCGCTCGCCTCGCCTCCGCGGGACGGGTGGGGGCCGTCGCGATCGATGCGGGACCCGGGAAGTCGTGCGACCTCGGGTTCGTGCGCATGCTGGAGCGCACGGGAGTGTTCACGCAGGCCGTGCCGCTGAACGAAGCGGTGGGGCCGACGGAATACGTCGCCGCCATCGAGGACCGGTGCAGTTACCACCGGGGTGGATGGGTGCCGATCCTGTCGGTTCTCACCCTGGGAGTGGTGCCGACGTTCGGAAAGTTTCAGCTCGGCTACGCCTTCTCGCTCCGCGATACCCGCTCGGGCGAGACGATCCACGTCCCTTGTGAGATCGAGGCCAGGCTCGGCGCCGGCTGGATTCCGGCGATGATGACGGTCCTCCCCGGCTGGACTCAGGAGGATCCCGAGCAGACGTCCAGGTTCGACAAACGCCTCGCGTACAGTATCGTCTCCCGGCTGCCGCCCGGATCGCGGTGAACGGCAAGTGCGCCGAACCATGTTCCTCTCCCTGCGGCTACTTCGATCCGGCAATCACTGGTACATCGCGACCCGCAAGGAGGAGCTCTCCGAGGAGGAGATCGCGCGGCGCGCGGCGGCGGTGGGGAAGTCGGCTTGAGGGGAGTGGTGATCCGCAGCCCCGCCCGGGCATTGATGCCCGGGCGGGAGGCGAATTGAACTCGCGAGAGGAGAGAGGGTACCTATCTTGCAGAGGACATCTCGCAAAGGAGAGCCCCATGCGCAAGCAGCACCTCTCACTCATCTTTTGGCTGACCTTCGCTCTGCTGGCCGTCATCGTCCCGGCATTCGCCGCCCGGGCCCGGTTCTCCAGCGCGAGCTTCATTCCGCCGGCGGAGGCGGGACAGATCTTCGTGGTGATCAATTACGACCGGGCCGGCGGCAGGACCCAGCCGACGGGGATCAACGTGGATTGGGGGAGAGCCAGCCGGAGGATCACGGTGTCCCCTCCCTACCGGCTGTGCGCCCAGACGCCTGCCTCCGGGATCGTCCTCAAGATGCGGCATCCGCGGCCCGACCAAGTCCCGATGACGGTCACGACGACCGGCACGATCGTCCGCGGTCCCTATCAGGGGGAGCCTCCTCTGGAGCTGGTCAGCGCCTGCTACCGCCTGAAGTAAAACCGCCCGCCGGGGCGCCTGCGCTACCCCCGTAGTGCCAGCCCCAGGATTCCCGGCAGCTTGCCGATCGACGGCGCGGCCTCGAACTCGTAGAGCTTCGGCGTGATCCGGTGCGTCATCTTGTTAGTGGCGAACCAGACCGGCTTGGGCCAGACGTAGAAGGGGGCCTGGATCACCGTTTTCTGCGGGCGATCGAACATCAGCGTGTTGTGCACGAAGCCGGTGCCGGACTGGATGTCCTGCGGCGTATGGCCGGGGAACGCTCCCCAGGGGGTGGCCACCAGGCCGAAGCCGATCGCCGCCCAGTGATTCACCGAGACGGTACCGTAGCGGAGGTTGGTGATCGCCCGCTCGACGGCCTTCTTGATCTCCGGATTCTTCAGCGACTCGGGGTGGACGATCAGGGTGACGTTGAGCGTCCCCCAGAGCGTGTCGTTGCAGAAGGCCACGGCTTTGTCGATGTACTCCGGGACGCTCGCCGCCGAGAGGCCGGTCTCGCCGCAGACGCCGCAGAAGGCTTCGGTGGTGAAGCAGATGTCATCCCGCTTCTCGGGATCGACGCCGGGGATCAGCATCCACGGGAGCTTGTCGAGGGCGCGGACGCCGAAGATCCGGGCGGTCTCCAGGTGCGCCGCGAGGAACGCCTCGTAGCGGCGGGACGCGCCGGGATAGTAGGCGCGGCGGACGGGGATTCGGTTAAGGAACTGGCCGACCCGGTCGAGCAACGCTCCCCGCTGATCCCAGGAGGCGTGCTGGACGATCATCCGCCCGGCGTTGCAGTTGAAGCCGGCGTTGTTGGTGATCATCGTCGCCAGGTTCTCGGCCTGGTACTCGAGATCGCCGTCGTCCCACGGGCCGGGCACCACGATCACCGGGCTGACATTGCCGAGCTCGGAGGTGAAGCGCTTGGTGAGCAGCGGCTCGCCGGCCTCCTTGCGCCGCCGCCCCTCGTCGCCGGGGCCGAAGACGATGGCCTCGTAGGTCTGGTCGGAGCCGGTGATGTGGATCTCGTCCACGCCTTCATGGCGGCAGAGGTAGGCTCCCTCTTCGGCGCCGCCATAGACCACGCGGAAGAAGCCGCGCTCGATCAGCGGCTGGAACGCCTCTTCCATCAGCGGTCCCAGGTAGACGTTGACCGGGTGGGTCTTGAAGACCACTACCTGATCCTCGACGAACAATTTGTAGAGGGCGTCCATCGGGCCGATCGAGGAGACGTTGCCGCCGCCGAGCACCAGGGCGACGCGCCCCTGGCGGACGGGCGAGTGGTAGACCACGGCCTGAGTCTCCGGGAGATCCTTCTCGGTGACCCCCGGCTCCATCCAGACGTCGGCGGTGACGCCGGCGTAAAAGGCGCGGTCGTAGAGGTCGATGGGGAAGATCCGCGCCACTACCTGACCATTCGCCTTGGTGCGCACGCCACCGGGGATGCGGGGACGGCCGTGGGTCTCGATATCGAGCAGCGACTCGCGCAGCAGCCGCAGGTTGCGCAGGATGAAGTAGGGCCCCACCAGGGCCTCCTCGCCCGAGGCGGGTTGCGCGGGATCGAGCCCCTCGGCCTCGATGCCGAGGGCGGCCCAGCGCTCGGCGACGGCGAGGAAGCCGCGGCTGAGCTCGGCGAGGAGAGCCCGCCGCTCGCGCACGGTCACCGCGGTCCAGACGCCCTTGTTCTCCTGGAGCACCGCGACCGCGGCGTCGATCTCCGCGCGCGAGGAGACGCGGGCCGAGCCGGTGACGATCTGGGGAATGATGCCGGCGATACTCATGGGGTTGTCCTCCGGTCCTGCCGCATCGCGGCAGAGGAGACGATAGCATGCCCGGGAGTCGACTCCTGGAATCAACCCCCGGGTGTGGAGGCCTCAATGAACAGCATTGCCCCTAACCCAGTGCCGGCTCCTTGGGCATCACCATCCAGAGGATGAAGTAGGCGATCGTCCCGGGGAAGCCCACCGAGGCGATGGAGATGATCACGTAGGCGATACGGACCGCCGTGGGGTCCCAGCCGAGCCATTCGGCGATACCGCCGCAGACTCCGGCGAAGATTTTGTGCTTGCGAGAGCGGTAGAGCGGCATGTTGTTCTCTCCTCCCGGCCGCGAGGCGCGGCCTGCGCTGGAACCGGTCTTTTTCGCCGGCTCCACCTCATATTACGCAATAGCCATGAAAGGGATTCATCCCGAGGCTCATTCTGGGTAGAGTAGAGGAAATTTCGCCTATCAATTCGAGTCTCGGAAGGAGTCCTTCATGAAGAGTTGGCCGAGCCTATCGGGCTTCCGCTGGGGCTGGACCTGGATCGCCGCCGTGGTCCTGGCCCTCGCCTCCCCGGTATACGCCGTCACGGCGCCGGAGATCCGCATCACGCCCACGACGTTGTACTTCGGCTCCGCCACGCCCTCGGCCAGGGCCGCCGGCCAGAATCTGGAGAGCCCGGCGCCGGCCTCCTCTCGCCCGGTCGTGCGGAAGGAACTGCGGGAGAAGGCCGCGAGCACGGGCGCCGCGCGCGTGATCGTCCAGCTCGCCGCGCCGTTCAGCCCGGAGGGGCGGCTCGCCGCGGGGCAGGCGCTCGCGCAACGTCAGGCCATCGGCAGCGCACAGGACGCCGCCCTGGAGAAGCTGGCAGGCCAGAAGGTGAAGCTCCATGCCCGCTACCAGCACATGCCCTTCCTGGCCCTGGAGGTGGACGCCGCGGCCCTGGATCTCCTCGCCAGCCTGCCCGAGGTCACAGGGATCCAGGAGGACCGTTTCGAGAAGCCGCTCCTCGCCAGCAGCAATGTGGTGATCGGTTCCGGCGTGGCGTGGTCGAAGGGCCTCACAGGCGCCGGCAAAGTGATCGCCGTGCTGGACACGGGGGTCGACAAGAATCATCCGTATTTCTCCTCGGGAGCCCACAACAAGGTGGTCTCGGAGGCCTGCTACTCCTCGAACATCCCGGGGGACTACTACAGTTGGACAAGCCTCTGTCCGGGTGGGGTGGCGGAGTCCACGGCGTCCGGTTCGGGCATGAACTGCTCGGCTTCGATCAACTCCGACTGCCAGCACGGCACGCACGTCGCGGGGATCGCCGCCGGCAATGACGGGGTGGGCCCCAACTTCGGAGTGGCCCGCGACGCCGACCTCATCTCCATCCAGGTCTTCTCGGCCGAGTGCTACACCAGCGGCGGCGGCTGTTACCTCGGAGCCTGGCTCAGCGACGAGCTCAAGGGGCTGGAGCGGGTCTACGCGCTGGCGGGGACGTACGACATCGCCGCGGTCAACGTCAGCATCGGCAACGATTATTCGTACTCTGACCGGGCGAGTTGCGACACCTACAATCCAGCCCTCAAGGCGGCGATCGACAACCTGCGCTCGATCGACATCGCCACCGTCGGCGCCGCGGGCAACGGCAGCGGCTACTATTCGTTCTACCCTCCGGCCTGTATCTCGAGCGCGATCAGCGTCGGAGCGACCGACGACGACGATCAGGTCGCGTCCTTCTCCCCCGTCGGGCCGGCGGTGGACCTGATGGCTCCGGGGGTCTCGATCACCTCCTCCGTGCCGGGCGGGGGGACCGCCACGCTCAACGGCACCTCGATGGCGGCGCCCCACGTGGCGGGCGCCTGGGCCATCCTGCGGCAGGAGCACCCGTCCGCGAGCGTCTCGGAGATTCTGGCGATCCTGCGCGCCACCGCCGTCCCGGTGAGCGGGTCCGGCTTCAGCGACATGCGCCGGATCAATCTCGGCAAGGCGGTCACCGCCGGCCCGTTCGTCACCCAGGAATTCATGATCAACAACGACGGCACCGGCGTGCTCTCGGTGCTGTCGGCGCAGCTCGAGACGCAGGTCTCCTGGATCCGCTGGACGCCCGAGGCCCCCTTCGACGTGGCGCCCGGGGGCGCGAAGCGGGTCTCGGTGACGGTGGACTTCGGGGCCGCCCCGTCCGGGATCACCATGAACCGGCTGATCGTCGGCTCGACCGACGCGGACGAGAATCCCTACCCGAACGCCGTCAACCTCGTCATCGGCAAGGAGACGTGCTACCTCCTGACGCGGACGCGCACAGGGAACGGCGGGCTCCCCGACGCCTCGCCCCTGAGCTCGTCCGGCTGCCAGCCGGGAGAATACCGGGCCGGCCAGTCCATCCTTCTGACCGCGCATCCGGGGATCGGCTGGGCAACCCAGAGCTGGAGCGGGACGGACAGCGACGCGGGCGCTACCGTCACCAAGACGCTGACCATGCCGGCGGCCCCCCGCACGGTCGCGATCGCCTACTACGCCCCCTGTTTCACCCTCACCTTGTCCCACACCGGCTCCGGCGGCGATCCGGTGGCCTCGCCCGCGAGCTCCCCCGGCTGCGCGGCCGGCCATTACAAATACGCGGAGAGCCTCCAGTTGACCGCCGTTCCCACACGCGGATGGCGGGTGGGGGGATGGACCCATACCATTGCCGACGCCAGCCACCGGCCGGTGAACTCGCTGACCATGCCGCCGAACGACCAGAGCGTGTCCGTGAGCTATCTGGAAGGTGTGGCATCCCTCCTCCTGGTCGGCGACTCGTTCAATTTTTCCGACTACACCCCGTCCCTGAGCGCCCTGGGTCTGACCTACGAGACGTGGGACACCTATTCCAACGGGACTCCCGATGCCGCGACGCTCGCCCTCTACCCGCGCATCCTCTGGGAATCCAACTACAGCAGCCTGGGCACTGCCCAGGAGAGCGCCCTCGCGACCTACCTGTCGGCGGGAGGAGGCCTGTTCCTCAGCAGTCCCTCGGGCTTTTACAACGTCGACTCCTTCGTCCAGGACTACCTCGGCATCGGGGGCGCGAGCTCCAACTATCTCGACTCGGCGACGGTGACGGGCCGGGGATCGGCGCTCAGCGGCCTGGGGCCGTTCAACCTCTACTCCTACAACTACAACGTCACCCTCACCCCGCTCGCCGGAACCGAGGTCGCGCTCCAGGATTCGTCCGGTGGGATCGAAGGGGTCAGCAAGATCGGGGCGAGCTTCCGGACGCTCTCCGTCGGCTCGGTCTACCAGAGCCTGTACTCCTTTAACGATCAGACCGCCCTGCTCGGCGCCGGCCTCGACTTCGTTGGCACGGTGTTCGTGGACATCACCCGCGGGTTCTGGGCGAAGAGCTGGATCGAATCGCTCTACCGCAACGGCGTCACCTCGGGCTGTGCCAGGAACCCGCTGACCTACTGCCCGGGCGGTCTGGTGACCCGCGATCAGATGGCGGTCTTCCTGCTGCGCTCCAAGGAAGGGGGCACCTATACGCCGCCTCCCTGCACGGTGAAGCCGTTCAACGACGTGGAGATCAACAGCACCTTCTGCCCCTGGATCCAGGAGCTGGCGGCGCGTGGCATCACCCATGGCTGCGGCAACGGGAACTACTGCCCGGGAAACCCCGTGACCCGCGACCAGATGGCGTTCTTCCTGCTGACCGCCCTCGAGGGGTCGAGCTATACGCCGCCCGCTTGCACCGAGTCGTTCAGCGACGTGTCCCCTTCCAGCACGTTCTGCCCGTACATCCAGGAGTTGGCGGCGCGCGGCATCAGCAATGGCTGCGGCAACGGCAGGTACTGCCCGGGGAACCCGGTCAGCCGCGACCAGATGGCGAAGTTCCTGGTCACCACCTTCAGGCTGCCGATTTTCTAGAGTGAATCCTGAGGGCGGGTCCGGAGCGCGAGCTTCCGGGCCCGTCTTTTCGGTGCGTGGTCAGGCCGCGGACGGCGCGGGGTTCCGCGGGTTCCGGCCTGACACCGCCGCCAGCCAGAGGCAGAGCAGGATCGCCGGCAGGCCGATCGCGCCCGCGCCCGCGAAGAAGATGGCGTAGGACTCCATCAGGGTATGCCCCTGGGCCTGAAGGCCGTCGACGACCGCGCCCGAGAACCCCTTGAGGAACTTGCCGACGATCGCGTAGGCGGAGCTGAGCAGGGCGTATTGAGTCGCCGTGTAGCCGAGGGTGGTCAGGCTCGACATGTAGGTCACCAACGCCACGCCGGCGATGCTGACGCCGAAGTTGTCGCACATCATCACGGCGCCGAACAGCCGCGGATCCCCGCCATACATGGCGAGAATCGCGAAGCTCGCGATGCCGGCGCCTTGCAGGAGCCCGCCGAGGATCAGCGCCCGCATGTAGCCGAAGCGGGCGATCAGCAGCCCGCCGGCCGCGATGCCGAGGAAGGAGGCGGCCAGCCCCACCGTGGTCCGCACGGCGCCCACCATGTCCTTGGAGAGCCCGAGGTCGTGGTAGAAGGGGGTCGCCATCGGTCCCATGACGAACTCCGGCAGCCGGTAGAGACTGATGAACACCAGCATCAGGAGGCCCACCCACCCCCAGGTCTTGAAGAAGGCGAGGAACGGTCCGACCACCGCGTCGAACAGCCCCCTGCCCGTCCACAGTGGCGCCTCGGCCGATTTCTCGTGCAGGACCTTGTCCGCGCCCGCCGGCTCCGTCGCCTTGAGCGTCGCGGCGATGCCCAACGTCATCAGCAGGGCCATCAGAACATAAGAGGCCGGCCATCCCAGATGACTGGCGGCGAAGAGGATCAGGGCGTCGCTGACGATGACGGCGATCCGGTAGCCGAGCTGAAAGGCGCTGGAGAGGAGGCCGAGCTCCTCGCTCGTGTCGGCGGCCTCGATCCGCCAGGCATCCACCACGATGTCCTGGGTCGCCGAGGCGAAGGCCACGGCCAGAGCCGCCATCCCGAGGGCCAGGAGGCCGTGCTTCGGTCCGAGCAGAGCCATGGTCAGCAGCCCGCAACCGATCACGATCTGCGCGATCAGGATCCACCCCCGCCGCCGTCCCAGCCGTTTCCCGAGCCACGGCGCATCGAGCCGGTCGATCAGCGGCGACCAGAGGAACTTGAAGGAGTACGCCAGCCCCACCCAGGAGAGAAATCCGATCGCCTTGAGCGTCAGCCCCTCGTCGCGCATCCAGTAGCCGAGGGTATTCGCGGTCAGGAAGAACGGCAGGCCCGAGGAGAAACCCAGCCCCAGCATGATGGCGATCTTGGGCTGCCGCAGGGCCCGGAGGACATCTCCGATCCTGGGCTTGCGCGGCTTGGCGGTGGCGGCGGTGGGGCTCTGGACAGTCTGATTCAAGAAACGGAACTCCTTGGGTCCGCGAGTGCAAGTTTGGCGAGGAGCTTATAGCGATTAGGAGTGGGAAAGAGTCAGGGACTCGGCTTGTGGAAGTTCTCGAGAACGGCGACATCCGCTTGGTCCTGGGGCCGCCCCACGGCCTTCTTGTTCCGGATCAGCTCCGGAATTCCCAGAATGCAGACCTTCACGTCCTCGATGCAGTCCTCGACTCGACCCTCCCAGGCTTCCTCGAACTCGACGGCCTTGAGAGAGGTGATGAGATCGATACGGCGAGGGGGATAACCCAACTGAACGAAGCGGCCCGGTTTGAGAAAATCCTCGGCCGTGAGCCCAACGCTGCCAAACCCGAACTCGTCGAGAGCCTCCAACAAGCGCCCGGCGTTGTCCGGCGTCGGCTCGACCCAGATGTCGATGTCCTTCGTCGTGCGGGGCCTGGCGTGATACACGAAGGCGTAGCCGCCCACGATCAAGGCTCTAACTTTCCTCGCGTTCAACAACGCGAGCAACTCGACGAAGTCCTTCGGAAGTTGCATCATGTCCCCAGATCTCCCTCTGCAACTCCTCCAAGGCTTCGAGGCGTTCGAGCCCTGTCATCTGCTGCCAGAACTCGCGGTCGGCCCCTGCCTCGTCCTCTAGCTTTCCCTTTCGAACCCAGAGCTGCTTCATGACAAAATCATAGCTCCTCCACGCGGCTCCGCAGCCCCACCAGCCCCTGGGTGACCGCGTCGAGCTCCTCGCGGGCGGTGTTCAGGTGCTCGCGCTCGGCGCGGACGAAGCGGGTGTAGGGGCCGATCGCCTCGTCGATCCGGCGCATGCTCCCCTCGACCTCGCTGTCGAACTGGGCGGTGAGCGAGGTCATGAGCTGGTCGCGCATGGATTCGATCTTTTCGCGCAGATCCTTCTTCGCGTCCCGGCGGCGGTTGGGGATGATGAAGAAGCCGAGGACGGCGACCGTGCCGGCGGCGAGGATGCCGGTGAAGTCCGCGGCCGCGGTGACGGCGAGATGGGTGAGCAGGACTCCGAGGCCGAGCGCTCCCACCTCGGCGAGCGCCGTGGTGGTGACCGCCATCTTGACGGAGTCGGCGAGACGGTTCGACTCCCGCTCGCGGTCGAAGGTCTCGACCGAGCGCTGGGCCGTGCGCCCGACGCTATCGAGCAGCCGCGTGCGGTCGAAGTCGAAGCTGCGGCCCACCTGCCCCACGATGCGGTCGGCGTGCTGCTGCCGCCGCAACGCCAAGTGCTCGGTTACCGCCTGCCACTGCCGCAGCTCGGAGCTGACCAGCCAGTCGATGATCTCGGTGACCCGCTTCTCGATCCGCTGCGGCAGGTCGGCGACGACGGTGCGCTCGAAGTCGGCCTTCATCTTCGACTTGTTCATCAGATCGACGACGCGGGCGAGGCGCATGGTGTCGTCGAAGAAGCTCATCCCGCGGTTCTCGAACTCGTTGAGGACGTTGCTGACGTCGGCGAGGCGGAAGCGGAACTCGCGCTGCATGTCCTCCTTGAACACGGCCATCTGGCGCTCGATGTCCTCGATCGCCGCGAAGTCCTCCTTGAGCAGGCCGAGCCGGCCGTCGGTGATCTCCAGGTAGCGCTTCGAGAGGTGCTCGGCGACCCCCAGGGGGTTCATCAGCTTGAGGCGCACCCGCTCTTTTTCGTCGAGGGTGTCGACGATGTAGCTCTCCAGCGCCTCGAACCGGCTCTGGGCGAGGAGGGCGGGGTCGTTGCCAGTCTTGCCGCGCAGGGCGAGGCGGGCCGCCACCGGGAAGATCTCCGGCGCGAACCCGAGGAGGGTCCGGGCGCTCTCGGCGACGAAGGCGAGGATGCGGTCGATGTCCTCGACGGTCTCGACGGTGTCGATCTTGTTGACCACGATCACGATCTTCTTCCCCCAGTCGCGGATGCCCTGGAGGAAGGCGCGCTCGCTCTCGGTGAACGGGCGGTCGGCCGATGTGACGAAGAGCACCATGTCCGAGCGCGGCACGAACTCGCGGGTAATCGCCTCGTGCTCGCGATGGATGGCGTTGGTGCCCGGGGTATCGACGATGTTGATGTCCTGGAGCAGCTCGACCGGGGCGGTGATGACGTCGAGCGCCGTCTCCAGGGCCGTGCGGGAGACCGCGGCGCCGTATTTGATGATGTGGACGTGGGTGGTGGTGGGGGTGACCCCCTCCTCCAGGGTCTTGCTCCCCAGCAGGGCGTTGATGAAGGCGCTCTTGCCGGCGTTGAACTCGCCGGCGACGACGAGCAGGAAGAGCTCGTCGAGCTGCAGCGCCGACCGCTTGAGGGTCGCCTGATCCTCCGCCGAGGCGTCAAAACGCGCCAGCGTCTGCCGCAGATCGCCCAGCAGACGCCGGTTTTCGGCCAGAAGCTCGTCTTGATTTCGATTGAGAATGCGCCGCAGCATGATTGACCCCCCGCCCGCTGGGAACGTTAGCACGGGATGTGCCAGGGGGTGGGGGAGAATCCATGTATCGTCTGGACACGATTCTGGCCCACCTCTTGCTAACCAAATTCCCCGCTCCCGGACTTCGCGGGGAGCATCAAGCCGTATGAGCCGTACCAACCCTCCCCAAGCCCCGCCGCCCCAGCTTCCCTGGATCGAGGTATCCCCCGGAGCCCCGTACTTCCAGACCGACCGCGGCGAGAGCTGGGCTCCGATCGGACAGAACGACGCCATCACCTGGCAGGACCTGGAGGGGCTCTTCCGCCGCCGGGATCTGGCCGGCGTCGAGCGCTACCTGGCGGATCTCGCCGCTCACGGCGTGACCTGCCTGCGGCTGATGATGGAGTACGCGCAGGGGCGGTACCGGTATTTCGAGCGGCCGGCGGGCGCGTTCAACCCGGCGATGGTCCAGCTCTGGGACGACCTCTTCGACCTCTGCGCCCGCCACGGCCTCCGCATCCTGCTGACGCCGTTCGACACCTTCTGGATGTGGAAGAAGTGGAAGCACCACCCCTACAACCGGGCCAACGGCGGGCCATGCCGGGCGCGGTCGGGGCTGCTGACCTGCCCGCGGACGCGCGAGGCCATCAAGCGGCGGCTGCTCTTCGCCACCGAGCGCTGGGGGGGCAGCGGCGTCCTGTTCGCCTGGGATCTCTGGAACGAGCTCCATCCGGCCTACGGTGGCGACGATCCCGGCTGCTTCGCCGAGCTGATCCAGGATCTGAGCGATACCCTGCGCCGGCGCGAGATCGAGCTCCACGGCCGGGCGCATCCGCAGACGGTCTCGATCTTCGGCCCGCTGCTGGTCACGCATCCTGGGGTGGAGGAGCCGATCCTCCGCCACCCCGCGCTCGACTTCCACAGCATCCATCTCTACGAGCAGGGGACGATCGATCATCCGCGCAACACGGTCGAGGCCGCGGCCGCCGTCGGCCGGCTGATGCGCGAGGCGCTCGCCGAGGTCCCCCCGGAGCGCCCTTTCCTCGACAGCGAGCACGGGCCGATCCACACCTTCAAGGACCATCACCGGACTCTGCCGGAGCCGTTCGACGACGAATATTTCCGGCACATCCAGTGGGCCCACCTGGCCTCGGGCGGCGCGGGCGGGGGCATGCGCTGGCCCAACCGGAACCCGCATCGGCTGACCCCCGGGATGCGCGACGCCCAGCAGGCCTTCGCCGGTTTCCTCCCCCTGATCGACTGGACCCGTTTCCGGCGGCGGAACCTCAACTTCGAGGTCGAGGTCGAGGGGCGCGGCTGTGTCGGCTTCGCCTGCGGCGACGAAGCGCAGGCGGTCGTCTGGCTCCTGCGGGTGGACCGGCTGGACAGGAAGGGGAGGGTGCGCGCCGACGCCGAGCCGGTGGCGGCGACGGTGGCGATCCCCGGCCTCGGCGCCGGACGCTACCGCGTCACCCCCTGGGCTACGGTCGAGGGAAAATGCCTCGGCTGCTTCGAGGCCGTCCACGCGGGGAAAGGGAAGCTGGCGGTTCCGCTGCCGCCGTTGCGGACGGATCTCGCTGTCGCCGTGCGCCGCGTCCTCTCCTGATATTTGTCTCCTGATAGACTGCGCTTGACTAGACTCGGGCAAAACTGCGAACCGAGAGGGGGATCCCATGAGCCCAGCGAAGAACATTCCCACCGTGGATTTGAACGACTACACCGCCGGCGACGCCGCGGCCCGCTCGCGGGTGATCGAGACCCTGGGGCAGGGCTTGAGCGAGTTCGGCTTCCTCAACGTCGAGGGGCATGGGATCGACTCGTCTCTGATCCGCGGCACCTATGACCTCTGGAAGCGCTTCTTCGAGCTGCCGGACGAGGTCAAGCGGCGGTACGCCGGAGTCGAGGGGGGAGCCCGCGGGTACACGCCGTTCGGCGTCGAGCACGCCAAGGACAATCCGCTGCCCGATCTCAAGGAGTTCTGGCATATCGGGCAGGAGCCGCCGGAAGGTCATCCCTACCGGCGGGAGTATCCAGAGAACGTCTGGCCGGCGGAGATCCCGGAGATCCGGCAGCCCACGCAACGCCTCTACAGCAGCCTGGAGCGGGTGGCCGAGAACCTCCTGCGCGCGCTCGCCGAGTATTTCGACATGCCGCGCGACACCTTCGCCTCGATGATGACGGTGGGCAACAGCATCCTGCGCGTCATCCATTACCCGCCGGTCCGGCCCGATCAGGCTCCGGCGGTGCGGGCGGCCGCGCACGAGGACATCAACCTCATCACCCTCCTCTGCGAGGCGACCGACTCGGGGCTCGAGATCCTCACCCGCCAGGGGGAGTGGATGGCGGTCGAGACCGGTCCGGGGCAGATCGTGGTCGACGCCGGCGACATGCTCTCCCGTTTCACCAACGAGGTCGTCCCCGCCGCCACCCACCGGGTGGTCAATCCGGCGGAGAACGCCGCCCGCGACCGCTACTCGATGCCCTTTTTCGTCCACCCCTACTCGGCCTGCGACCTGACGATCGACGAGCGGTTCGTCACCGCCGACAACCCCCCCAGGTACCCGCCGATCACCGCCGGGCAGTTCCTGGAGCAGCGGCTGCGCGAGATCGGGCTTAAGAAGTAGCCCGGGCGAAGGGAACACCGGTGGCCTGCGACCTCACCCTCGGTCCCTCTCCTGAAGGAGAGGGAGGGCCTTACTGAACTGGTGATCCGCGTAGGGTGCGCTGTGCGCACCTTCAAGGTCGTTATGGTGTGCACAGCACACCCTACGGGCAACCCGACTCGCAGTCGTCCCCCTTCTCCTTCAGCTTCGGCAGCTCGGCGAGCCGAGCAGATGGTGGCGAGGAAGCGGCCTTTTTCCTCCCCCTTCAGGGGGAGGCCAGGAGGGGGCCGCCCCAGACAAGGAGCAGTCCCGCGGACTCCGCAAAGCCCCCCTCCTGACCTCCCCCCGTTCCGGGTGGAGGAAAAATCCGGGCCTCGAGAACCATCCACTTCCTCAGGAGGAGAAGGGGATAGGGGTTGAGGTCGCAGGCCACGAATGCCCCGATCCACGCTCGTTACAAACATCCGGCTCCCGATCTCGTTAAGATGAGGTCGTGTCCAACCCTCGGAGGAGTCCCATGATGTTTTCCATTCTCAGATCCCGCCGCGCCGCGGCCATTCTCGTCGCCGCCTTTCTGCTGGCGGTTCCCCAACCCTCGAGCGCCGCGAAGCGGCCGATCGCCGAGACCGACCTGTTCAAATTCGTCTGGGTCGCCGACCCGCAGATCTCGCCGGACGGCAAGCGGGTCGTCTTCGTCCGCGTGACCGTCAACGAGAAGAAGAATGGCTACGACACCGCCCTCTGGATCGTGCCCACGGACGGCAGCGAGCCGCCGCGGTCATTCACCAGCGGTCCGTCCGACTCCTCGCCCCGGTGGTCGCCGGACGGCTCGCGGATCGCCTTCAGCCGCTCCGCCATGAAGGACGGCCATGGCGAGCCGCCGCAGATCAATCTCATTTCCACCCAGGGGGGCGAGGCCGTCGCCCTGACCGAGGTCCCCCAGGGGGCGGGTTCCCCGGCGTGGTCCCCGGACGGCAGGACGCTCGCCTTCACCAGCTCGGCGAACGACAAGGATCTCCAGAAGTGGAAGGGGGAGAAGGCGAAGGCGAAGGATGAGAAGGGGAAGGATGAGAAAGATGAGAAAAAGGCCGAGGAGGAGCACGAGAGCGACGTCCGGGTGATCACCCGGGCGATCTACCGCTTCAACGGCGGCGGCTATGGCGACCTCACCCATCCGAGCCATCTCTGGACGGTGCCGGTCCCGGCAGCCGGCTTCCTCAAGCTGCCGGAGCCGAAGCGGCTCACCTCGGGTGAGTTCGACCAGGGGAACCCGGTCTGGTCGACGGACGGCTCGACGATCTATTTCGCCGCGGACACCGAGAAAGAGGGCTATTACAAGCCGCCTCACAGCGACCTGTTCGCCATCCCGGCCGGCGGCGGAGAGATCCGCCGTGTGCTCAGCTTCGAGGGCGGGATGGGCGACATCGCGCTCTCGCCCGACGGCCGGAAGCTCGGTTTCGGGGGCTTTGCGAACCCACAGGCGGACCGCTCCTTCAACCAGGCCGATCTCTTCGTGGTCGATACCACGCCGGGCGCCAAGCCGCGCAATCTGGCCGCCGACCTGGACGCCGATCTCCTCGAAGGGCTGGCGGCCGACCAGCACCCGCCGCGCGGCGGCAGCCCGCAGCCGGTGATCTGGAGCCGGGACGGCCGCTCGATCATCGCCGCGGTGGCGGAGCGCGGCCGGGTCAATCTGGAGCGCTTCGACGTCGAGACCGGCAAGATCACCCACGTCACAGAGGGGGATCAGGAGGTCGTCTCCTATACGGCGACTCCGGACGGCTCGCGCCTGGCGGTGGTGATCTCCACCCCGACGGTGATCGGCGATCTCTACTCGCTCGACGCCGCCACCGGCCGCCTGATGCCGCTGGCGCATCCCAACCAGGAGCTCTTCTCGCAGATCGAGCTCACCGCGCCCGAGGAGATCACCTACAAGAGCTTCGACGGCCGGGAGATCCACGCCTTCGTACAGAAACCGACGGACTACAAAGCGGGCAGGAAGTACCCGCTGATCCTCAACATCCACGGCGGTCCGCACTCGGCCTTCGGCTACACCTTCTTCCACGAGATGCAGTGGATGGCCGCCAAGGGGTACGTGGTGCTCTACCCGAACCCGCGGGGGAGCTCTTCCTACGGCCAGGAGTTCGGCAACGTCATCCAGTACAACTTCCCGGGCGACGACGCGAAGGACCTCCTGGCCGGCGTCGACGAGATGGTGAAGCGTGGCATCGCCGATCCCAAGCGGCTGGGGGTGACCGGTGGCAGCGGCGGCGGCATCCTGACCAACTGGATCGTCACCCAGACGGACCGCTTCGCGGCGGCCGCCTCGCAGCGCTCGATCGCCGACTGGTCGACGTTCTTCTATACCGCCGACTTCACCCTCTTCCGCCCCATGTGGTTCCGCGGCGCGCCCTGGGAGAAGCCGGAGGACTTCGCCCGCCTCTCGCCGATCACCTATGTAAACAAGGTGACCACGCCGCTGATGCTGATCGAGGGGGAGGACGACTACCGGACGCCCCCCGCGGCCGGCGGCGAGCAGATGTTCCGCGCCCTCAAGTACCAGCACAAGCCGACCGTCATGGTGCGCTTCCCGGGCGAGACCCACGAGCTGTCGCGCTCGGGCCAGCCCTGGCACCGCATCGAGCGGCTGCGCCACATCACCGCTTGGTTCGACAAATACCTGCAAGGGAAGAAGATCGACACCTACGACGTGCCGTGAGGGGGGTGGGCGGGGCTGGAGAGGATTCCGTCAAGACGACGCGGCGAGAATCCTCTCCAACTTCGTGGCGAGCCTCTGGAACGAGAGGCAGCGCCGCAACGCCAGATCGAGATCCATCCGCGCCGCGAAGACAGGCTGATCGGCGACTTCAAGATATCGGCGGCTGCCGGCCATGTTGCTCGTAAGGCGTCCTTTGGCGTCCCGGATCGACTCCGGACTATCGGGCGCGTTCGCGTCGGGCCGGATTCCGCAGACCCCGCGCAGAGAGTCCTTGCTGCCCAGGAACCAGGCTTCGAATTCCCGGCAGGCCGCCACCACCGCGGAAGGGAGGGGGCTTGCCGTCCGGCATCGCTCCAGAAGGGAGGCTTCGAGGCCCAGAGGGTCGTCGTCATCCGCGTCGAGGATCACCAGGACGGCCGCGACGTCTCTCCGGTCCCGGATACCTTGAACGATGGCGCGTTCGATCTCGCCTGGACGGACCATCTTGAGCCGGGATACTCGGAACGGCCGGGCTACCTGGATCTCCGGACGCCCCAGTTGTGGCAGGAGACGGCGCAGGAGGACCGGCACGGCCCCCTCTTCGGAGTGCCCCTCAACGATGGGAAGGATGGTCTTGATCACGAATCAGATCGAAGCTTCGCTGAATAGATCCAAACCCTGGGATGCGCCCCGGGCGGCTTCGATATCCTGGCTCAACTCGTCAATCCTCAACAACTCGCCGGGAGTATAGAGACGCTCGCGGATCGCCTGCCGGCTGGATTGGGAGAGAGGTGCCACGATCGTTCGCCCCTTCTCCTGGGTGACCAGGCGGATCTGGCTGTCGGAGAGTTCCTTGGCATCCAGGATGTCGGGGCTGTGGGTCGTGACGAGGATCTGGCGGTCGTGCGCCGCATCCAGAAGGATCTGTACAATCAATTCCGCCGCGGCCGGATGGACCGACGCCTCGGGCTCTTCGATCGCGATGAGCGATGGCTGCCAGGGCTGGTAAAGCGCCAGAAGCAACCCGAGAATCCGCAGGGTGCCGTCCGACACGTCAACGGTAAAGAAAGGTAACCGTGAGTTCTCCGAATCGTTCCAGAACTCGAGGGTTGCCCGCTGCCCCTGGGTGCGCGTTCCCACTCTGTCGACACCCTGGACAGCTTGAGCCAAGAGCCTGTTGATGCGCTCAACAATCTCCGGTGACCTTTCCTCGAGAGCATGCAATACGCTCGCAGCGTTGCGGCCATGAGGGTCTAATACTTCCCCCGAGTTCGTTGCCGCGGTCATTGCGATTCGCAAGGGTTCGATGGAGTAGATTCTCATGGACGACAGGAAATCGTAAACCGGCCGAAACTCCTCGGTCGCCGATGCAGCGAAGAGCGCCAGACGATCGGGTTCCATCTTCGGGCGAATTCCTGGAATGGGATGAATGAACTCTCCCGCGGCGATCTCGAACATCGATTCCCCGTGAGTGGGAGATCGTAGGGTGCACCGCTCGCGAGTGACATGGAAGCGTTCGGACTTCCATCGGGAGATCTCGAAGGCATAATCGGCGCTTACCCCTTCCGCGAGATCGAGGAGGAAGCGAAAGCCGACTCGGACGTTTTCAGTGGCTGCCCAGCGTGGCTGGAGCAGAGCATCTCCGCGAGCATTGGCAGCGCTCTCGATTCCATGGGATAAACTTTCCTGTACAAACGCCAACGCATCGACAAAGTTGCTTTTGCCTGCTCCGTTGGGTCCCACGAAAGCCGTGAACGGCTCGAGATCGACCACAGTCCTCTCGAGGCTCCGATAATTCTGTATCTGTATCTGCTTGATTCTGGGCACCATAAGGGTCGCTCGCGGACGCGCTGTATCCTACCATGGGCTCCAGTAGCGCCTTGGGTCTCGCCCAAGCCGTGGATTTCTCGCCGGAGACAGGGCATTCCGACGCCTCTGAAAGACATTCTCCAGGTTTGGCACGTATACTTGGAGCCATAATTCCGGCAAGGAGGTTGTATCGTGAGCCGTCTCTTTTCCCTGACCGTTCTGCTGACGCTTCTGCTGTTTCCCCTCGCCGCCTCGGCGGCCCCGGACCCCACCTACACCGCCCTGCGCCAAGCGCGGCCGGACGGCCGGATGGTGCCGGTCAGTGGCTTGGTGCTGGAGCGGGACGCCTTCCGGTTCCAGTTCGACTCGGGGACGTTCCATTTCCTCGCGCCGGTCGGCGGGCGCACGGTGGGGGCGGTCTTCGTGGGCCGGGGCAGCTACCGGCTCAGTCCGGCGAGCGAGAACGAGAGGCGACAGCTCGCGCTCGCCTCCGGCGGCGACAAGGGCTTCGAGACGCTCACCGACGAGTTCGACGACCTGGTCCTGCTGTTCGCGGACGACACCGCCCAGGAGATCGAGCTGCACGCGGCGGCGAAGACCGGCGCCCCCGACTCGCGGGCGGTCTCCGTCTACGAGTCCTACCTCAAGCGGCAGCGGAAGGATTTCCGGATCAACTTTCACGTCCGCGTGCTCGAGGACATCCTCAACCAGCCGGGGCTGATGAGCGGCGTCTTCCTGGCGCTGGTCGACGGCAAGAGATACCCGCCGGCGCTCGCGGCGGTCGATCCGAATGGCGCCGAGGCGCTGAATTTCGGCGCCCGGCTGGGCGAGGAGGACACGGTCTTCCTGGTCGCCGACAACGTCAAGGGGGGGATCTGGTACCACTGCGACCGCCGGTCCGAGGTGGACGCCAGGCGCAGAAGCCCCGAGAAGCGCCTGGCCGATGCCCTGGACTACACGGTGGAGACGACCATCGCGCGCGACACGGACCTGGCCGGCACGACGACCCTGCGCTTCAAGACGCTGATGCCGAAACTGCGGGTGCTGCCGGTCCACCTTCTGGGGTCCTTGCGTCTCCAGGAGGGGAGCTACGCAATCGAGGCCGCGACCGCCACGGAAACGGGCGCGGAGCCGGCCTGGAAGCCGCTCGCGTTCGTGCAGGAGGAGGAGAAGGAGGACGCCACCGCGGCGGTGGTCTTCCCCGAGCCCCTGGCCAAGGGAGCGGTCGTGCGGCTGAAGCTCTCCTACAAGGGGGACAAGGTCCTGCTCGACGGCGGCGACAAGAACTACTTCGTCGGCGCCCGCGAGAGCTGGTATCCGAATGTCGGGATCTTTTCCGATCCGGCGCTGTTCGATCTGACCTACCGCGTGCCGGCCGGCAATCAGATCATCTCGGTGGGCACCAAGCTCGACGAGAAGGCCGCGGGCCGGGAGAGCGTCTCGCACTGGAAGACCGAGCAGCCCGTGCAGGTCGCCGGCTTCAACTACGGCAAGTTCAAGGAGACGAACAAGCAGGACGAGACCAGCAAGATCGACGTCCAGGTCTTCACCAATCCGGGGACGCCGGACATCATCAAGCAGATCAACGGCTATCTCAGCGATTATGGAGCTCTCGACGAGCTCCCCGACGGGGAGTATTACGCGATCGGCGGCGCTCCGGGGCCCAGCCTGGGCAAAGTCAACACCGGGCGGCTGGCGGAGGCATCGCTGGCCGACGGGCTCAACTCGGCCCGGCTGTTCACCGCCTACTTCGGTCCGCTGCCGCAGACGCACGTGGCGATCACCCAGCAGTCCCAGATGTCCTTCGGGCAGTCATGGCCGTCGCTGATCTTCCTCCCCTACATCGCCTTCCTTGACGGCACGCAGCGGCAGCGGCTCGGCATGGTCCAGGCCAAGGACTTCGTCGACCAGGTGGGATATCACGAGTTCGCCCATCAGTGGTGGGGGCATCTGGTGGGCGCCGAGACCTATCGCGACCAGTGGCTGGAGGAGGGGTTCTCCGAGTTCTCGGCGTCCCTGGCGGTTCATCGCACGAAGGGCTGGCCCGAGTACGACCGGTTCTGGCGCGAGCGGCGCAAGGAGATCGTGGAGAAGCGTCCGGGCAACGCGACGGCCTTCTACGAGGCCGGGCCGATCACCGAAGGCTGGCGCCTCTCCACCGCCAGGACTCCCGGCGCCGCCTTCCTGATCTATCCCAAGGGGGGCTACGTGCTCCACATGCTGCGCATGATGATGTACGACTGGAGCTCCAAGGATTCCGACGCCCGGTTCATCTGGATGATGAAGGACTACACCTCCACCTATGGCGGCAAGTTCGCCTCCACCGCCGATTTCCAGAAGGTCGTCGAGCGGCACATGGTGCCGGCGATGAACGCCACCGGCAACGGGAAGATGGACTGGTTCTTCAACCAGTGGGTCTACGGCGCCGAGGTGCCCCGTTACGTGGTGGACCTGAAAGTGGAACCGGCGGGGGAGGAGACCCGCATCCACGGCACCCTCCGGCAGGAGGGGGTGGGGAAGGATTTCCGCGCCCTGGTCCCCATTTACGTGGAGTTCGGCAAGAACGAGACCGCGCGGGTGGGGATGGTGCCGATGGTCGGAGAGGCGAGCGTGCCGGTGGACGTGAAGCTCAAGCTGCCCAGGAAGGCGCGCAAGGCCCTGCTCAACGTCCACGGCGAGGTGCTGGCCCGCGACTGAGCGCCCGTTTTTCGGACAGCCCGGTGGTATCCCCCGGCGGGTCCCCATCGTTTTTGCTATATTGCCCCCAGGATCTCTTCTTACCCGGGGAAAAAGGTTGCTCCGTTGTTCAAATTCATGCGCCGCCGGTCTCTTCGTACGGGCGAGCACGGTCTCGCCCGCCGGCTAAAAGCCGAGCGGTCCCTTCTCCAGGCCCTGCGGCAGAGCCGGGCACGGATCGAGCGCCTGTTCGAGTCCAACATTCTCGGCATCTACTACGCCGACGAGAAGGCGCGGATCACCGGCGCCAACGACGCCTTCCTCACCATGCTCGGCCACAGCCGGCGGGAGCTCGAGGGGGGAGAGCTGAGCTGGGTCGAGTTGGCGCCCCCCGGCTGGGAGGAGGCGGACCAGCGGGCGATGGTCGAGCTGATGACGACCGGCGCCTGCACCCCTTACGAGAAGGAGTTCCGCCGCGGCGACGGCAGCCGGGTGCCGGTCATGGTCGGTTCCGCCCTGCTGCCGGAATCGGACGCGTCGGTCGGTTTCGTGCTCGATCTGACCGAGCGCAAGCGGGCCGAGGGTCGGGCGGCGCTGCTCGCCGAGGCGGGGAGCGCCCTCTCCGAGTCGCTCGACTATGCGGAGACCCTGCAGAGCCTCCTGCATCTCACCGTCCCCCGCCTGGCGGACTACGGCCTGATCTTCGAGCAGCAGGAGGGGTCCCGTCTGCGGCAGGTGGCCGTGCTGCACGTCGATCCGGGCAAGGAGGGGGTGCTGCGGCGGCTGGGGCAGGTCTTCGAGGGACTCCCCAAGAACCTCGGAAGCATGCTCTGGCGGGCGGCCGAGACCGGGGAGAGCCAGATCGTGACGAGCGTGAATTACGAAATGGCGCTGTCTGTCCATCAGGACCCGGACATGCTCGACGGTTTCGTGCAACTGGCCCCGCGGTCGTTCATCGCCGTCCCGCTGGCCGCCCGCGGGGAGATCCTTGGGGTGATGCTCCTCGCCACCTCCGACGTCTCCGGACGGAATTTCGGGCCGTCCGACCTGGAGCTCGCCGAGGGGCTCGCCTCGCGCGCCTCCCTGGCCATCGACAACGCCCGCCTCTACGGCCGCGCCGAGGCGGCGAGCAAGGCGAAGGATCACTTCCTGGCCGCCCTGAGCCACGAGCTGCGCACGCCGCTGACCCCCGTACTGATGCGGGTTTCGGCCCTCGCCCGCTCCGCCGACCTGCCGGAGGCCCTGCGCGCCGACCTGCGGATGATCCAGCGCAACGTCGAGCTCGAGGCGAAGCTGATCGACGACCTCCTCGACCTCACCCGCGTCTCCCGCGGCAAGCTCACTCTGCATTTCGAAGTGACCGACGTCCATGCGCTGCTCGAGCACGCGGTGGCGATCTGCCGCGAGGGTGGGGAGAACCGGCAGCTCGCGATCGATCTGGAGCCCGGCGCCGCCGAGCACCACGTCCAGGCGGACTCGGCGCGGCTGCAGCAGGTGTTCTGGAACCTGCTCAAGAACGCCGTCAAGTTCACCCCCGCTGGCGGACGGATCCGGGTGACCACGAGCAACCCCGAGCCGGGGCGGATCGAGGTCGCGGTGATCGATCCCGGCATCGGCATCGCGCCCGAGGACCTGCCGCGCCTGTTCAACGCCTTCGAGCAGGGGAGCCCTGATATCACCCGCACCTTCGGCGGCCTGGGGCTCGGCCTCGCCATCTCCAAGGCGCTGGTGGATCAGCACGGCGGCACCCTCACCGGCCTGAGCCCCGGCCGCGGGCTGGGGGCCACCTTCACGCTCGGTCTTGCCACGATGGTCGCGCCCGCGGCCGCCGAGCCGGCCGGGATCGCCTCGAAGCCCGCCGACGCGCCGGCGCTCCGGCTCCTGCTGGTGGAGGACAACGAGCCGACGCTGGAGGTGATGACGGCCCTGCTCGAGCTCGCCGGCCACGACGTCAAACCGGCGCCCGACGTGCGCACCGCCCGCCGGCTCGCCGAGAGCCACACCTTCGACCTCGTGGTGAGCGACCTCGGGCTGCCGGACGGCAACGGCTTCGATCTCATGCGCGAGCTGCGGGACCGTTACGGCCTGCAGGGGATCGCCGTCAGCGGCTTCGGCATGGAGGAGGACCTCCGCCGCAGCCACGAATCGGGCTTCCGCGAGCACTTGGTCAAGCCGGTAGACGTCGAGAAGCTGAAGGCGGCCATCGCCCGGGCGGCGGCGGCGCTGGCGGTATAATCCCGGCGTCGTCCACCCAGGAGGAGCCGGGATGAAGATGAAAAAGACGGGATCGCCGATCACGTTCTGCCTCGACATCGGCGGCAGCGGCATCAAGGGTTTCACCGCCGACGCCGCGGATCGCCCCACCTGCGAGCGGATCCGCCTCGAGACGCCGCAACCGGCTACGCCGGAGGCCATGCTGGCGGTGATCAAGGAGATCGTCGGCGAGATGCCCCCCTTCGACCGCGTGGCGGCCGGCTTCCCCGGGGTGGTGGTGAAGGGGCGCACCCTGACCGCGCCGAACCTCGATCCCGACTGGGAGGGCTTCGATCTCGCCAAGGCGCTGGAGAAGCTGACCGGCAAGCCCGCCCGGGTCGCCAACGACGCCGGAGTCCAGGGGCTCGCGGCGATCGAGGGGATCGGCACCGAGCTGGTGCTGACCCTCGGCACCGGCATGGGCTTCGCGCTCTACGTCGACGGCCATTACGTGCCGAACATCGAGATGGCCCACCATCCCTTCCGGCAGAAGAAGACTTATGAGGAGATGGTGGGCAACGCGGCCCTGGAAAGCGCCGGCAAGAGGCGCTGGAACCGCCGGGTGAAGAAAGTTATCCGGCAACTGGCGCCGATCTTCAACTACCGCGTCCTCTATCTCGGCGGCGGCAACGCCAAGGAGATCGACTTCAAGCTGCCGGCCAACGTGAAAATCATCGAGAACGTCGCCGGGCTCCTCGGTGGCGTCAAGCTCTGGCAGCAGCCGGGATAGGAAATGCCGAGGGGAACGGTTCCCCAAGTTGGGAGAGGGGTCCCCCAAGCAGGGAGAGAAGTCTCCCCGGCAGGTACAGGGGTATCCCAAGAAGGGGGAGGGTCTCCCGGGAAGGTACAGGGGTCCCCCAAAAAGGGAGAGGGGTTCCCCCGGTTGGGAGAGGGGTCCCCCCGATCGGGCGGCGATCGCCCAGTGAGAACAACCGGCCGCCCCGAATTCAAGGGTAAAAAGATCCTCATGACATTCAGAAATCTCGTCCGCCTCACCCTCCTGCTCCTCGTCTTTGCCTCCGGGCTCCGCGCCTCGGAGCTCCCCTTCGACCTCGTCCTCGAGCACGGCCGGATCATCGACGGCACCGGCTCCCCCTGGTATTCGGGGGACGTCGGCATCCGTGGTGGCCGGATCGCGGCGATCGGCAACCTCGCCCAGGCTCCGGCCAAGCGGCGGATCGACGTCGCGGGCAAGGTCGTGGCCCCGGGGTTCATCGACATGCTGGGGCAGTCGGAGCTGACGATCCTGGTCGAGCCGCGCCTCCCCTCCAAGATCTTCCAGGGGATCACCACCGAGATCACCGGCGAGGGGGGATCGATCGCGCCGATCTCGGACGCCATCGTCGCCGAGGACAGGCTGGGCTACGAGCACATGGGGATCAAGCCCGACTGGCGAACCTTGAGCGAATACTTCCAGCGGCTCGAAAAGCAGGGGATCGGGATCAATCTGGCGTCGTTCGTCGGCGCCACCCAGGTGCGGCGGCTGGTGATCGGGCAGGAGAACCGCGCCGCCTCGCCGCCTGAGCTGGATCGCATGAAGGGCCTGGTCCGTCAGGCCATGGAGCAGGGGGCGGTCGGAGTCTCGACCTCGCTCCAGTACGCCCCGGCGCCCTACGCCTCCACCGAGGAGCTGATCGCCCTGGCCGCCGAAAGCTCGCGGTATGGCGGCATCTACGCCACCCATATGCGCAGCGAGAGCGAGGCCGAGATGGCGGCGATCGACGAGGCGATCCGCATCGCCCGTGAGGCGCATACGCCGGTCGAGATCTGGCACCTGAAAGCCGCCGGCAAAAGGAACTGGGGGCGCATGCCCGAAGTCGTCGCCAGGATCGAGGCGGCGCGCAAGGACGGCGTGGACATCACCGCTGACACCTACGCCTATCCGGCCTGGTTCAACTCCTTCTCGGCCTTTATCCCACCCTGGGCCCACGAGGGGGGCGACGACAAGATGCTGGCGCGGCTGAAAGATCCGGCCACCCGGGAGCGCATCCGCAAGGAGATGGAAGATCCGGCCCCCGCCGTCTGGGACAACGAATGGCAGGAAATCCCCGGCCCCGAGGCGATCCTCCTCTCGGTCTTCCAGAACCCTACCCTCGTGCCGCTCCAGGGGAAGACCCTGGCCGAGGTGGCGAAGATGCGCGGGAAGGACCCGATCGACACCCTCTTCGACCTCCTGGTCGAGGACCGTGGCTACACTGCGGTGGCGGTCTTCGGCATGTCCGAGCCGGACGTGCTGCTCGCCTTGAAGCAGCCGTGGGTTTCCGTCTGCAACGATTCCCAGGGGACCTCCCCCGAGGGTCAGCTCGGCACGGAGCACCCGCACCCGAGGGCCTACGGCACCTTCCCGAGAATCCTGAGGAAGTACGTCCGCGAGGACGGCCAGCTCACCCTGCCCGACGCCATCCGCAAGTTCACGTCCCTTCCGGCCCAGCGCATGCGCCTGACCGACAGAGGCGTCCTCAAGCAGGGGATGTGGGCGGACGTGGTCGTCTTCGATCCCGCGACCATCAAGGATCTCGCCACCTTCGAGAACCCCAACCAGCTCGCGCAGGGGATGGACTACGTGCTGGTCAACGGCGTGCCGGTGATCGACGGCGGGAAGATGACGGGGAAGCTGCCGGGGAAGGTGTTGCGGGGGCCGGGGTACCGGGCGCCGGCACGATGAGCAACACCTTTCGGTCGATTCAGGAACTGGTCCGCCGGCGCGAGGTCCGGATCTCGAACCATGGCTACGACGAGTTGGCGGCGGATGGTATTCTGGCAACGGATGTGGTTGCCGGTGTGGAGGACGCCAAAGTCATTGAGGACTACCCGGATTACCCCAAGGGACCCTGCGTTCTGGTCCTGGAGAGAGACAGCGATGGTCAGCCTCTCCACGCGGTTTGGGGAATTCCGCGTCGAACATCGACTCCCGCAGTCCTGATCACCGCTTACCGGCCGGATGTCGAACGCTGGACCGCCGACTTCATGAAGAGGAAGCCATGACCACCCGCCGACAGATCAAACTGGTACGCGAGGGCCAGTACGTTGCCGAAGTAAAGGTCGAACTGATTGAGGAAAAGGAAGGTTGGGCCCCTTACCTATCTCTCGAAGACGCGGAGAAGCTGGACGCTGTCAGGAAGGCTCTTCGGGCGGGAGAGGTCGAGAAGGCGGGGAGCTTGGCCAAAGTTTTTTTGCTTATGCCGGTTGCAGTCTGATCAGCGGTGTCTCATGTAGGAGATTACTGTGCCGGGCTTGTGTGAAGCTTCACCGCGCTGTGTGCATTGTCTGGCCTTCATTTCAGAAGTCACGAGAGATCATTGGCTGCCAAGCTCATGGTATCCCTCGAGTACGGAGGCCGATCTAGAGAGGTGGACTTTTCCGGCGTGCTCTGGCTGCAATCATCTCTATGGCCGAATTGAGGATCGCCTGCGGTCCCGGCTGGCCTTGGCTCTGGACCCATCTGCTCCTGCTGCCCAGGGTGTAGTGGCGTCTGTCCACCGGGCAATAGACCCAGATCGGGGTCGAAATGAAAGAGATCGGGATGCACGTGCCGGGCGCCGGTCTCAACTTATGAGAGAGATTTTTCCAGGTGATCAAGTTCCGTCATATGCGGTTCTGCCGGGTTTGGGGCCTGCTGAAGGAGAGCCGATCGACACCCAATTTGCAACCTTGGTGTCTGACTCCGATCTGACGGCATTGGTTGAAAAGCTTGTGCGCGGCTTGACCTACTTGCAGTTGGGTTCCCTCATTGAGCCGACCTATGAGATTGTGAAAGAAATTCTTGCTCCAGAAAATTCGTGGATTCTTGGCAATCCGTTAAACAGGTTTGGAGAGACCATCGATCGTAGGCCGGGTATCCTCGCCAGAGTGGCAAGGGCCCACGATGATCCAATTGTTGCTATGTCATGCTTCTTCGTTAGAGATCAGGGTTTCCGACGGCGAGTTCGTTTGCTCGGGATCAACTCAATCAAAGTCCGTAAGGCGTGATTGACCGACTCAGCATCAGGAAAGTACTCCTGGACATCCGGTTCCAGGATGACTGCCCCTTCCGGCAAGTTGAGATGCTGGACCGTGGTCGAACCATCCAGGCGGCGCACCTTGACGGTGTAGCCCTGCTGAAGAGCGCTGGCGTGCTTTCCCTTAACCCCGCCTCGAAAGTCGTACTCGGGTGGCATTTCCTCTGCCTCGGCCTGACCGGGGTCATATGTAAGCTTCTTCATAGAGCCCACCCCCGGCCGACAGTGAGGAGAACTCTTCTCAAGGACCAAGTCTACTCCAGGGCCCACAATTCCAGCAGGCCACCCCACCTCACGGCGTCCACCGCCAAACCCCCTGCCCGCGGAACGCGGCCAGGAGCGCCGTGGGCCTGCGCGGATCGACCGCGATCGTCGGGCTGTCGTGGTCGGGCGCGCCGGCGAGGAGCGTCCAGTGGGCTCCATTGTCGAGGCTGCGATAGATCCCGTGGGCGGTGGTCGCGGCGTACCAGGCGGCGGCACGCTCGTCGTACGCGAGTTGACGGATCGCCGCGCCGGCGGGCAGGTCGCCGAGGGGGAGCCAGTGCGCGCCGGCGTCCTCGCTCACGAAGAGTCCCTCGTAGGTCCCTGCCAGGAGGCGGCCCTGGATGTGGAGATCGGCGGCGAGCGCGAGAGGATTGGACAGGACCGACGCCACCTGCCAGGACACACCGGCGTTTTCGCTGAGGAAGACGCGCGGCTGGGCGGGATAGGCGTCGATGCCGAAGATCCATCGGCGGCTAGGATTGAAGGGATCGACCGTGTAGCCGGTGAGGCTGGGGCAGACGTCGACCGAGGCGATGTGGGTGCAGACGATCGGCAATCCGTTGCTGGACCGGCGCCAGGTCGCGCCGCCGTCGTCGCTCGTCCACAAGGGGACGTTGCCGTAGGCGCTATTGTCCTCAAAGGCCAGGAGAGCCACGTACCGCGGCTGCGTCACGCTGAACAATAGGCTGAAAGCCTGCGGCGGCGCGGTGGTCACGACCTGCCAGCTCGTACCGCCGTTCTGGCTGCGGATGACACCCCGCCTGTCCTGGGCCAGGACGGTGGAGCCCCCCGCGTCGACGATCTGGGAAGGCTCCTGAAGGGGAGTCTTGATCCAGTCCTTGCCGCCGTCGCTGCGGTAGACGCCGTCCGGGCTGCCGCCGATCGGCGTGTTCAACACCAGGAGCCGCCGTCCCACGCCGCCGCCCGGGAGGCGCTGCGCGATCAAGCCGTTACGCAGGTCGCCCGCGAGGATCCCCTGATCGCTCCGTTTCCAGCTGCGTCCCCCATCCTGGCTGACGTAGAGCCCTCGCCCCCGGATACTGCCGGTATAGAGCCTCTCGCCGCCCGTCGCCACTACGCCGTCAGTGGGCACCGAGAAGGGGCGCGACCAAGTCGTGCCGCCATCGCGCGATTCGAAGGCCAGCCGGCGAGATTGGCCGGCCTCGGTGACCTGCGCGGCAAGCCAGACATGGCGAGCGTCCCTTGGATCGATCGCCACGTCGGTGCAGTAGGACCGGCGGGTGGGTAGGCCCGCCGGAGAGGTCAGCGACTGCCAGTGCGCGCCGGCGTCGTCGCTACGCGCAAGGCAGTGATTCGAGTCGGTCGTGAATCCATAGAGAGTGTCGGGATCCGAGGGCGCCAGCCGCCCGTTCCTGAACCCGGCACCGCGGTAACGGCCGCGCAGGCTCCAGGTCCGCCCGCCGTCCGCGCTGACCTTGAGGCCCTCTGGATCGAAGGCCAGCAACTCGTCGCGCTCCGGATGAACGTAGACCTTGTCGTAGGTCAGGAGGCTGGACACGGGCGCGCCCTTGGTGAACGACGCGCCGCCGTCCCGTGAGACGGCGACGATCGTCCTCAATAGATCCTCCGCGTCGACGCGGTAGAGCGTGTCGGGGTGATGCGGATCGACCAGCAGTTGCAGCACGTAGGGAGGAATCTGATCGGTTGGCGTCACGAGGCGCCGGGACCAGGTGTTGCCGGCGTCGGCGCTGCGCCAGAGCTGGCCATCCGGAGTCCAGGCCCAGATCACCTCGGGATTCGTGGGGTCGATTGCCAGCGCGCTGACCGGGTTCTCGAGCCCGCTCTGTATGTTGCGCCAAGTCGCGCCACCGTCCTGGCTGCGCCAGAGATAGTCCTCCGTGGGGCCTTCCGACGCGAAGACCCGGGCATAGAGCAACTCGGGTCGGCCCGGATCGAGCTGCAGCGTGATGAACGGCTGGATGGGGCTGCCCAGGGGCGACCAAGCGGCGGAAGCGGGAGATATCCCCGCCAGGAGGAGTGCTGTTACGAAGAAGATCCACCGAGATGTTCGCATGACCCAGTATGCGATTTTTTGTGCCGAGGTTGGTCTGGCAGGAGGACATATTTCATCGAAGGCGGTAGAGACGTTCCTTGCGCCAGGCGAAGCCTGGGAAGGGAGGAGGGAAACTGCAATAGACAGAACCCGAAACCCTTCATAGTGGCCCAGTAGGTCCGAATCCTACCCGGCAAGGGCTAG